>Ga0210129_1000119_pt1 | contig 21818 bp, 18 predicted proteins | sample WestPond_Cattail_2_FD_185582 | JGI IMG/M metagenome (GOLD analysis project Ga0210129, IMG submission 185582) | Wetland microbial communities from the San Francisco Bay, California, USA, that impact long-term carbon sequestration -... | ecosystem: Environmental > Aquatic > Marine > Wetlands ... | reverse complement strand
CTGGTTGCCCAGCACCTTCACGCCCGTAAGCGTAAGACCAAAGGTGGGGCCTGGCACGCCCGGCACACCCGGTTTCTGGCTGCCCCCACGACCTGCTGCATTTTCGTCGCCTACGAGCGCGGGATCGATCTGCACCACAGCCGCAGCCGCACCCACGGCCAAGCCCCCGCCTGCACGGCGCAGGTAGTACTCAGTAGGCTGCACTATTGGAGACCCCGCGTTATCGGGGCCATAGCCAATAAATTCCTGGAAGGTCCGGCCGCCCTGGATCGTGACGCCCTCGATCGCGACGTTGACCGTTGCCACTGCGGTCGTATAGACGTGGAAAATCCGGTCACGGTCGGCATCCAGAACCGCCGCGCCCCACTGGATGATCGTGCTGTCTGCGCCCGCCCCGACGATGCGAACGCTCTTCATGATGTCGAGGTCGCCCTTCGTCGTGTCGGGCGCGTTGACGACGGTGAAGTTAGGGTCGGTGCCGGTCCAGCTCTCGTCGAGCCCTGTCACCGTCAGGTTGTACGTCCCCGCAGGGAGATTAATCGTGTCGTTAGTGCCATAGGCCTCGGTAGCAACAACCGCAACGCAGTCGCCCACGTTGGCAGCGGCATTGACCGAGAGCACCGCCTCGCGCAACGAGCACTTGCCATCGCCCGCCACGGCGGCATCGGCCGCTGTCGGGTCGACCGAAATGGTCGCCGCATGAACCGGCGTTGCCCCAATCGCGGCCAGCACTGCCAAGCCAAGAATGGCTTTACGATTCAGTTTGAATTCAGCGTTGTTCATGATTTCTCCTCATTAGAATTGAACGGCATGAATAAAAAAAGACACCTTTATCCTTTTTTTGATTCTAGAACAATTCTAAAAGTTCGCGAATTGACAAATCGCAACATTAAGTCGGGGTTAAGCAAATATTTTTTCGCCAGGATTGTGCCGCCACCGAGCCCTGCCTGAGCAGTCCATGTCTCTCCCGATACGAGCATGCGGATCAGCGGGGCAACCACTTGAAATGCCTCGGCTCATCCCCTGTCGGCAAACAGCGGGACGGGCCGGAAAGTAACTTTCATGCCAACCATGGACAGCGTAACGCCTGTGGCCATGTTGGAGACCGCGTCGCCATGTCGGGGTGCTGTTGCAGGGTGCGGGCGCTTGTCGTGGCCTTGGCGTGGCGCCCTCGAAATGACGAGGTGCCCTCGCTGCTGCCGCATGGCTCGGTGGCAGCGTCAGTGATCGATCCGGTGCAAGAAGAAATTGGGGCGTGCCGGGCAATGGATCAGCCCTGCCTCTCGATCCAAACATTTTTTACATCCTGTCGCGCCAATAATTGATATATCTCAAGCAACGGACTTGAATCCATCTACGGGCTTAGGGTATCTTGGACAAAATTATCTTTTTTGGGAGGCAATTCATGGAACATTCATCTCGGCGGCTCTGGTCAGGGTGGCGCCTGCTCACCGCAGGTCTGGCGGCTGCATCGGCCGTCACCCTCATCCTGGGGGGCTGCGGCGGATCAGGCGGCGGCGATTCGGCCAGCATTCCGACCATCATCGAAGCCAACATCAACACGCTGGCGGCGCAGGTAGGCGGCGCTACGCAGGACGTTGAACTGTACAACGACGGCACTACAGACTGGACGCTGTACACCATGGCCAACCGCTTTGCGGCCACACCGGTCGGCATGAGCAAAGGTGCGGTGACCGAGATCACGGTGCCGGGCTACATCCAGCACATCACGGTGGTCAAGGCCTACGGCGGCAAGAATTACGCCCTGCTTTCCATGGGCGGCAAGGGCATCGGCGTGGTGGACATCACCAACCCGGCTGCCATGAGCTATGTGCGCACCATGACCGTGGATTACTTGCCCCCGGCGTACACCTACTCGGACGGCGGCGGCACGGTCTTCACCGAGCCGGCGGCCACGGTGGCGCTCCCGTCCGGACCGGTTAACGACGTGCTGGTTGACGACCAGGGCACATCCGACACCACCGATGACCAGTTGTATATCGCCAACACGGCCTTCGGCATCCAGCAAACCAAGCTGTCGAACCTGATGGGTGCAGCGGCAGACGGTGCGCTCCTGATCGATGGCGCGCAGGCCTGGACGCTGAAGTACTCCGGCGAGAACCCGTACGGTGGCCCGCTCAGCCTGAAGATGCACGGCGGCAAGCTCTACGCGGCGCTGGGCTTCCTGGGCGTGGGCATCTACAATCCCACCACCCTGGCACGTGACGGCGCCTACAACCTCTACGCCGACTGCGCCAATAGCGCGCAGGAAGACTGGTTCGGCTATCCGAAACGCAAGATCGCGTGTCCCGACGCATCCTTGGTGGCCGGGGTGGTCGCCGGTGGCGTCGATGCCGACGGCATGCCGACCTACCTGCAGGCGGCCGAGGAACTGGGCAACAAGAACGATCGCATCTGGTATCCGTGGGCCGAGTTCGACCGCTACGGCAAGTACTACTACAACGCCCGCACCATGGATCTGGTGGATCTGCCGGCCGCCGGCAGCCAGCCGGCCCGCACCGTGGCCTACATCGCCTATTCGCTGGGCGGCCTGGTGGCGGTGGACGTGAGCAATCCCGCTGCGCCGAAATACGAAGGCTACGTGCCGGCAGTGCCGGCGCACGGACCGGACGAACCGCCGATCAACGTCGACAAGAAGGGCATCCTGTCGCACTTCGGCTCGGGCATGCTCAAGGAAGCCGGCGTGATGGACGTGCGCGTGGTGCCCGATCCGACCGCTGCCGGGAAGTACCGCGCCTACTACACCGACCACTTCGCCGGCCTGGTGGTGGTGAGCGGTGCGGAAGCGCCGGCCAGCCAGTGGAAGAACGGCGGCGGCAACTTCAACAACGATACCGACTCGCGGGTGTTCTGGCCCGACTACGAGTTCGTCACGTCCTACGACATGCACCCCGTCGTGGTGGGCGACGAGTCGATGCCGGCGTTCGTGGTGGCCGATGCCGGCGGCAACTTCACCGGCCCGGTGCTGCTGGCGACGGGCGAGATCAACGGCCACGGTGGCGCGCTGTTCCTGATGCCCTGCATGGAGACTGCAAGCTGCCCGGCCGATCAGGTGGATGTGGTCGAGTCGTCGGGTGCCGGTGGCGTGAGTTTCGTCGACATCAAGGATCTGGCGTCCAAGGATGTTGCCGTGGCGAACCGCTTTGCGGTGCCGGTAACTCTGGTGAGCACCAATGAAGTGGGCGCGTATGAAGATGGTTCGGCCGGGCAGCCGATCGCCATCGGCCATGCCGAGGGCGTGACCGTGTCGGGCAACTACCTGTACCTGGCCGATGGTCCGCACGGCACGAGCGCGTGGCGCATCGCCAGCGGTTTCACCCCGATCGACGCCCTGCACCTGGTGGGCAACACGCTGCAAAGTGAGTACCCCACGGGCGCCGTGCTGCCGACGCCGCACGCCTTCGGTGTGGGCTTTGGCAGTGATCTGAACAACGCCTACGTGATGAGCCAGAGCCTGGGCATGCGCCGGGTCAACGTGTCGGCTGTGACCAGCGGCACTGCGACGGTGGGCGCTCCGGCGCTGCTGGACGCGGCGGGCGGGGTCTACGAGCACAACACCGAAGCCGGCAGCGTTGGCTTGACGAAGGTCGTCGGCCAGGATCATGCCTACGGCGTGGTGTTCTCCGGCAAGTACGCCATCGTCGCCGACGGCGACAACGGTCTTACCGTGTACGACACCACGGCAGCTGCCGGCACGGACGCGAGCGTGGTGGCCAACATCGGCGACTCGGACACCACCGCCAGCGGCAAGCCCTCGCTCGGCCGCGCCGCATCGGTCAAGCTGTGGAAGAACACGGCCAACGGCAAGACGTATGCGGTGGTCGCGGCCGGTGCCTACGGCATCTCGGTGGTCGACATGACGGCCTTCCTGGCCACTGGGCAGGCAGCGGATCTGCAGAAGGACAAGCTGATCAAGACCTTCGAGCCGCTGAAGTCCGACGACGACAACCCGTGGGGTTCTGCTGACGGCAAGAGCGTGGACGTGCACGTGGTGGGCGACACCGCCTACTTCAGCTACGACAGCTTCGGTGTGGTGGCCTATCGCATGGCCGACCTGGTCCTGCCCGTGGCGGAGTATGAGCCGGCCGTCAAGCCGGCCGACCAGCCGGTTGGTATCTGCGCTACGGCCGACGTGACCAAGCTGAGCGCCAAACAGGGTGGCGTGGGCGAATGCCGGCCGGTTGCCGTCGGTTATTTCAAGCTGCAGAAACTGGTCGGCTATGAAACCGTGGACGGTGGCGCGTTGTACATGACGCCGCAACTCTTCCCGGCCAACACGCGGTTCCGCGACGCGACGGGATCGGTGGTCACACTCGACAAGCCCAAGCTGCTGTTCTACGTGGCCTACGGCGACGCCGGCGTGGTCAAGCTCGACTGGAGCAATGTGGCCAGTCCGACCATGATGGCCATCAAGGGTGTCGTGGGCGGTGCCGTGGCCACTGCGATCAACAACGGTCGTGTGTACGTGGCCGCCGGCGGAGGCGGGCTGACGGTGCTGAAGTAAACACTCCGGCGCAAGCCGCACGACAGGGCCGGGCGCTTGCCCGGCCTTTTTTATGCGCTATGCAGATGTTTGGGGAGTCTCCCGCCCCGGTGGTTCGGGCGGGACACGTCGTTTAATCAACCGCTCCCCTGTTGCGCCCGATCAGGCCAGGCTCCCGAAAGCGTATTTTGTTGCGTCGTTTCGAGCAACGCATTGCCCATTCGCATCAGGCGCAGCGGAGAATCCGGCTGTCTTCTCCTTGCCGATTGCGTCCCGGAGACGCGCGGCGCAAAATTCATGGTGACAGCAAAATTTATTCATCGCACCACGATCTTGCCGCGGCAACCCTTTCCAAGGAGCAGGCAAAAGGGAACGGTGTCGCGGGAAGCATCCCTGATTTCAATTCAGCAGACTAAACGGCAAAGCAACGATGCACACCCTGATATTCATACTCATAACATGGGCGACGCTTTGCCTGACCCCGACAACCGCCCTGGCGCAGGCGCCGGTCCCCATCGGCAACGAGGCCTGCGAAACCTGCCACGTGCCTTACGAAGGCCACAAGGTCAACAGTTATCACAGCGACTGCCTGGCCTGCCACACCCTGGAAACCAGGCACTTCGCCGAAGGTGGCCGTGATTGCGTCAGGATGCCCACTGCCGACAATTGCCTTGCGTGCCACACGATGACCCATCACCGGCGCATCAAGGCCAATCTCGAATGCAGTACCTGTCATAGCGTGCATTGACCTGACTCACCCGAACTGCTGACCCGCGGCGTCAGCTTGCCGGATCCGGATCGCGCTCGACGAAGCAGGTAATCACCTTAGGCCGTTGCCGCCCAGCATTCGTGTTTCCACACGTTTGACACCAGCCAGTTCAGGCCGCTTTTTCAACCCGATATCCCCTCCCCTTCGCCCACGGCCAGCGGTTCCTGGCTTGCGTCAGGGCTTCCATTTCCGGTCCACGCACCTGTCCGTGGCTGCCAAAAAGCCTGTCACAAACAGACACCGAATGAATCCGCCCGGAAACACTCTTTAAACAGGATATACGTATATTGATAGTGTGTTTTAAAGCTTCATTTCCCTTTAGGAGAGTGTCATGCGCAAGAGCCTATTGATTATCACGTCCCTGGTTGCCGCCCTATCCAGTGGAATCGTCATGGCCGGTGGTGGAGGAGGTGGCGGCGGTGGCGGATCGGGCAGCAAGGGGGGTAGCGCCGGCAGCATGCAGGGAAGCGGTCAGATGACCCAGCAGAAAAGCAATCAGGCCGTCATGCAATCCAGCGGCTCCACCCTGAAACTGCAGCAACAGGAGCAGGAACGTCTGCGTCTTGAGCAGCGTGACGGCACCAGCCAGGTCCAGATGAAGGGCGACCATGACGCCGTGCAAACCCAATCGCAGGATCGCCAGCGGCTTCAGGACGGTAGCGGTTTGCAGATGTGAGGGACTGACACCCTGCCTCCCGGTGGCAGTGAGCTTCCCATGCGAAGCATGAAAGGAGATTCAAAATGATTGCCCGAAAAATTTCAGCGGTGCTCGCTGCGTTGCTGCTCGCACTCAGCGTTCCCGTCTTTGCCGCCAAGACTGCGGTCAGTACTGCCGTCACCCTTTCCACCGATGAAGCAGCGGATCTGACCTTCATGCGCGAGGAAGAAAAGCTGGCACGCGACACCTATCTGGTGATGAACGACACCTGGAAGTTGACCGTGTTCGCCAATATCGCCAGTTCCGAGCAGACCCACATGGATGCGATTCTGAAATTGCTGAAGAAATACGGCTTGCCGGACCCGGCCGCCAGGACCCTCATCGGCGAGTTCACCAATCCCGAGTTGCAGGCGCTTTATGACGCGCTCGTCGCCAAGGGGTCGCGGTCCAGCCTCGAAGCGCTCTTGGTGGGCGGCATCATCGAGGAAACCGACATGGAGGACATCCAGGCCGCTATCGAGCGTTCGCAGAAGGCTGATATCGATAAAGTCTACGAAAACCTGCTGTGCGGCTCACGCAACCACCTGCGTGCTTTTGCAGCCAGCATCCAGGAAATGACCGGCAGTTCCTATGCCGCCCAGGTGCTTGAGCAATCAGCGGTCGATGCAATCCTGGCGAACCCGATGGAGAAATGCGGGGAGTAGTCGATGACAGACGGTGGCTTGTTCGCAGCCATCCACAAGCAGAGGGGGCGTTGCCGCCCCCTCTGCTTGTTTTCGCGTGAAATCCTGCTTGCAGCGGACTGCGGGCCTGTTTCAGGTCTGCAGCATCTCCGCCGCGCGCACGATCGCCAGCGCCTTGTTCTGGGTCTCCGTCCATTCGTTGTCGGGAACCGAATCGGCGACGATGCCGGCGCCTGCCTGGACGAACAGGGTCTGATCCTTGACCACGGCGGTGCGGATGGCGATCGCCAGATCCATGTCGCCGTTGAAGCCGAGGTAGCCGACCGCACCGGCATAGATGCCGCGCTTGCTCGGCTCGAGTTCGTCGATGATTTCCATCGCCCGCACCTTGGGCGCGCCGGAGACGGTGCCGGCCGGAAAGCTGGCGCGCAGCACGTCCAGCGCGCGCAAGCCGGGCTTCAGCCTGCCCTCGACGTTGGAGACGATGTGCATCACGTGCGAGTAGCGCTCGATCAGCATGTTCTCGGTGACCTTGACGCTGCCGGTGACCGCGACGCGCCCGGTGTCGTTGCGCCCAAGATCCAGCAGCTGCAGATGTTCGGCGCATTCCTTGGGATCGGCCAGCAATTCCTCGGCCAGACGCTGGTCGTGCTCGCGGGTGAGCCCGCGCGGCCGGGTGCCGGCGATGGGGCGCAGGGTGACGGTGTCGCCTTCCAGCCGCACCAGGATTTCGGGTGAGGAACCGACCACGTGAAAGCCGCCGAGGTCGTAATAAAACATGTAGGGCGAGGGATTGAGACTGCGCAGCGCGCGGTAGAGCGACAGCGGCGAGGCGTTGAATGGCCGCGTCATGCGCTGGCTCAACACCACCTGCATGATGTCGCCGGCGGCGATATAGTCCTTGGCCTTCTGTACCGCAGCCTTGAATTCGGCCTCACCGAATTCGGAGCGCGGCTCGTCCACTGCCACCGCCGGCTCTTCCGGCAGATGCACCGGCGCGCGCAGCTTTTCTGCCAGCGCATGCAAACGCAGATGGCCCTGCGAATAGGCATCGGGCTGCATCGGATCGGCGTGGGTAATGAGGTAGAGCTTGCCGGCCAGGTTGTCGAACACCGCCAGTTCTTCGGTCAGCATCAGCAGGATGTCGGGAGTGTGCAGCACGTCGTCCTTGCGTTTCGCAGCAAGGCGCTTTTCGATATAGCGGATGGTGTCGTAGCCGAAATACCCGGCCAGTCCGCCGGTAAAGCGTGGCAGTCCGGCCAGCGGCGCTGCCTTGAAGCGCGCCTGGAAGTCTGCGATGAAGGCCAGCGGGTCGGGCAGGTTGTGTTCCTCGGCCACCTCGCCATCGGTTTCCACCGTCAGCAGATGATTGCGCACCCGCAGCACCGTGCGCGCCGGCAGGCCGATAAAGGAATAGCGGCCAAAGCGCTCGCCGCCGACCACCGATTCCAGCAGGTAGGAATACGGCGCATTGGCCAGCTTGATGTAGACCGACAGCGGGGTTTCCAGATCGGCTGGCAGTTCGCGCACCAGCGGGATGCGGTTGTAGCCCTGTCGGGCGAGTTCGAAAAATTCTTGTTCAGTCATTTTTTCTAGGGGCTAGGCGTTAGGAATTAGGAGCTAGGGAACGACGAACAACCTTCACCATCGCGCGCCAACGGCGCGCGCCCTAGATCCTATATCCCAGCTCCTAGCCCCTAGCGTCACGCCTTCACCACCATCTTCGCCGCCTCGACCAGGCTCGGCACCACGGCATCCAGATCGAGCTCGCTCACCGGACGGCCGCGGTTGTAGCCATAGGGCACGCAGAACACCGGGCACCCTGCCGCGCGCGCAGCCTGGGTGTCGTTGAGCGAATCGCCGATCAGCAGCAGTTCGGCTGGCTTCACCTTGAACACCTCGCAGGCGTGCAGCAACGGCAACGGATCCGGCTTGCGCTTCGGCAGCGAATCTCCGGACAGGATCAGTTCGAAATAGCCGAACAGGCCGGTGTCCTTCAGCAGCGGATGGGTGAACGCTTCGGCCTTGTTGGTGATGCAGGCCACATGCAGCCCCATCGCCCTGAACGCGTCCAGCCCCTCGACCACGCCGGGAAACGGGCGTGAATGCAGCGAGACATGCGCGCTGTAATGCTTGTTATACGAGGCGATGGCCTGCTCGAACAGCGCGGCATCCGGCTCGGCGTCCATCTCACCGGTGAGCACGCGCTTGACCAGACGCGACACCCCGTTGCCGATGTAGGTGGAAATCGTTTCCAGCGACGGACAGGGCCGGCCCAGTTCGGCCATCATCAGTTCGGCGGCGTGGGCGAGGTCGGGCGCGGTATCGAGCAGGGTGCCGTCGAGATCGATGACGACGGCTTTGATCGAGAGGGGGAAGTTCATTTTTTTCTGGGATTTAGGAATTAGGGGCTAGGAGTTAGGGGACGTGCGGCCTTCGGCCGCGCTAATTCAGAGGCGCGAAGCACAAGACCCCCTAGCCCCTAGATCCTATCTCCTAGCCCCTAAAAAATCAGACTTTCGCCAGTTCCCCGCGCAGCGCGGCGATGATGCTGTTGTAGCGCTGCGGGTCGCTGTCCTTGGCGGCACCGAATACGGCCGAGCCGGCGACGAAGGTGTCGACGCCGGCGCGCGCCACTTCGGCGATGTTGGCGGGACCGACGCCGCCGTCGATCTCGATGTTCACCTTGAGGCCGCGGTCGTCGATCATCTTGCGCACCGCGCGTGCCTTGTCGAGCACGTAGGGGATGAACTTCTGGCCGCCGAAGCCGGGATTGACGCTCATCAGCAGCACCATGTCGATCTTGTCCAGTGTGTATTCCAGCACGTCGAGCGGGGTGGCCGGATTGAACACCAGGCCGGCCTTGCAGCCGTTTTCCTTGATCAGGCCGATGGTGCGGTCGATGTGCTCGGAAGCTTCCGGGTGGAAGGTGATGTAGGTGGCGCCGGCCTTGGCGAAGTCGGGAATGATGCGGTCGACCGGCTTCACCATCAGGTGCACGTCGATCGGCGCGGTGACGCCATGCTTGCGCAAGGCCTCGCACACCAGCGGGCCGATGGTCAGGTTGGGCACATAGTGGTTGTCCATCACGTCAAAGTGGACGATGTCGGCGCCGGAGGCGAGTACGTTGTCGACTTCCTCGCCCAGCTTGGCGAAGTTGGCGGACAGGATGGACGGGGCGATGCGGTAAGTCATGGGAAGCTCCGGAGAATTTTGAGAAACCCTGACATTTTAACTTAAGTCCGCCACGTCATTGCGTTACACTGCGCCGATTCCATCCCCTCGAGCGAACCCGTGGCAGAAGGCAAGAAATACCAGATCAGCGTCAGCGTCAACACGGCGTATCTTGCCGAGCAGAGCGACCCTTCGGCCGATCGTTACGTGTTCGCCTACACCATTACCATCGCCAACAGTGGCACCGTCGCCGCGCAACTGATCTCGCGCCACTGGATCATCACCGATGCGGAAAACGTCACCCAGGAAGTCAAGGGCCTGGGCGTGGTGGGTGAACAGCCGCTGCTGCAGCCGGGCGAAAGTTTCGAATACACCAGCGGCACCGCGATGGCGACACCGGTCGGCACCATGCACGGCAGCTACCAGATGGTGGCGGAAGACGGCAACAAGTTCGACGCCGAGATTCCCGTGTTCACACTGTCGATGCCCCGGGTTTTGCATTAAGCCCGGCGAGTTGTCGGTCCCTTGCGGGGGGCTTGCTGCCCGCCCTATTCCTCAGTCGCCGCCAGCCGGATCGTGTATTGGCCGGACTTCTCGTCGCGCACCATCGCCAGCAGCCGCTGTTTCTGGGCGTCCTCGACCAGTTCCCTGAATGAGCGGTAGCCGTAGGCCGATTCGGTGAATCCCGGGCGGCGGCGCTGCATGGTGGTCTTGACCATCGAGCCCCAGATCTTTTCGTCCGAACCGCGCTCGGCAATCAGCGCCTCGACTGTTTCGACCAGAAAATCGAGCGCCCCCTGGCGGCGGTCTTCCTCAGTCCGCGGCCCGGCGACCTTCGCTGTGCTGGTGGCCGGCTTGGCGGCCGGCGCCTTCTTCTCGACCCGCTTCTTCTTGGCCTCCTGGGCACGCACCAGATCGTCGTAGAAAATGAATTCGTCGCAGTTGGCGCTGAGCAGGTCGGAGGTCGAATCCTTCACCCCGATGCCGATCACGTACTTGTTGTTCTCGCGCAGCTTCGACACCAGCGGCGAGAAATCCGAATCGCCGCTGATGATGACGAAAGTATCGACGTGCGACTTGGTGTAGCAGAGGTCGAGCGCGTCGACGACCATGCGGATGTCAGCCGAGTTCTTGCCGGACTGGCGCACATGGGGAATCTCGATCAGTTCGAAAGCCGCCTCGTGCATGGTCGCCTTGAAGTCCTTGTAGCGATCCCAGTCGCAATACGCCTTCTTCACCACGATGCTGCCCTTGAGCAGCAGGCGTTCCAGCACCTTCTTGATGTCGAACTGCGCGTATTTGGCATCGCGCACGCCGAGCGCGATGTTCTCGAAATCGCAGAACAGCGCCATATTGGTGATTTCTGGTTGACCTGCCATGGGTGACCTCTCGACGAAAGCAAAACTCCCGCCTTGTGGCGGGGTTGGGGGCAATGCAAAAAAATCAATCGATCATGCTGCAAAGCTCGACACTCGGCTTGTGGCACAGTCGCGGCCAGGCCCATTTTCCAGGGCAAACAGCTTCACTTTTTCATCGTCCACCACACGATGAACACCAACAGTCCCAGCGCAATGCCGGCTTCCAGCAGCAACCAGCCCAGTCCCTGGCTTTCCATTCAAGCAGTCTCCCCATTGTTATACTCGGCGCATATGTTCGATGTGAGCCATCTTCACCTGTGATGTTGTTACGCGCAAGCCCGTGGCTGTTGGCCCTGCTGGTTTCAGCCTGTGCGGTGCACCCGCCGGAGGAACCGGCTGCCCCCCCTCCCACGCCTGCACCGGTGCCAGCCCCTGCGCCCGCACCTTTGCCCACGCCAACCCCACAACCCGTTCCAGCGCCTGCCCCGCCTCCGCCCCCCGCACTCCTGCCGACGCCGGTAGTGGACTATCCCACGCTCAAACCGGTGGACTGGGGCGCGGTGGCTCTGTGGAAGGAGGATTCGGCAAGCGAGGCCTGGACCGCCTTTGTGCTGGGTTGCGCCACGCTCGTCAAACGCACTGCATGGCAGGCCGTCTGCAGCGAGGCGATGGCGATGTCCTCGCCCGACGAGGCGACCGTGCGCGCATTTTTCGAGAAGCGTTTCCAGCCGTATCAGGCCACGCAGGAAGATGGCAGTGCCGATGGGCTGGTGACCGGCTATTACGAGCCCCAGCTGAAAGGCGACCGCGTACGCACCGCGCGTGCGCGCTACCCGCTCTACGCCGCGCCCGACGACCTCATCACGGTGGACCTGGCGAGCATCTACCCTGAACTGAAAAACCTGCGCCTGCGCGGACGACTGGTCGGCAACAAGCTGGTGCCCTATCCCACCCGCAAGGAAATCGAGGCGCCTGCCCCCAACGGCAATGGCTACACTTTCAAGGGCAAACCCATCGCCTGGGCCGACGATCCGGTGGACCTTTTCTTCTTGCAGATCCAGGGTTCGGGCCGCATCGAGCTTCCCGACGGCTCGCACATGCGGGTCGGCTACGCGGATCAGAATGGCTACCCTTATCAGTCGATCGGCAAACTGCTGGTGGAACGCGGCGACCTGAGGCTCGAACAGGCATCGATGCAGGGCATCAAGGACTGGGGCGCGCGGAACCCGGACAAACTGCCTGAACTGCTCGCCAGCAATCCAAGCTTCGTATTCTTTCGCGAGTTGCCCAATGGCTTGAGCGGGCCGCTGGGTTCGCTCGGGGTGCCGCTGAGCGCCGGCCGCTCGATCGCCGTCGACACTCGCTTCATCCCGCTGGGCGCGCCGGTCTTCCTTGCCACTACCCAGCCCAATTCCCCCCTTCCCTTGAACCGGCTGGTGATGGCGCAGGACACCGGCAGCGCGATTCGCGGCGGCGTGCGTGCCGATTTCTTCTGGGGCTTCGGCAACGAGGCGGGGGAACTCGCCGGCCGCATGAAGCAGCGCGGCCGCATGTGGGTGCTGCTGCCCAGGGACTATCCGCTGACCAGCGTCCGGCGCTAGGCCGGCACGGCAGGAACGGATGCGGTTTTTGCGCATCCAATTTGCAACGCACTGCCTGACCTTTCCAAGCTGGCAAGGTCTGTGGTGCAAACTTCCGCACCCACCGGACGCACACGATGAATACCTCCAACACTTGCCAGCTCGCCGTCGGTATCCAGGGCATGACCTGCGCAAGCTGTTCGGCGCGGGTGGAAAAAGTGCTCAGGCAACTGCCGGGCGTGACCGACGCAACCGTGAATCTGGCGACCGAGACCGCGACGATTTCGGGAGAAACCGATGCGGCGGCGGTTCAGCGCGCCATCGAAAAAGCCGGCTTCAGCATGCCGACCGAATCCTTCACCCTGGCCATCACCGGCATGACCTGCGCGAGTTGTTCGTCGCGGGTGGAAAAGGCGCTCGGCAAGGTGCCCGGCGTGATCGAGGCCAGCGTCAATCTGGCCACCGAACAGGCAACGGTCAAGGTGGCGCAGGGCACGTCGGCGATCACGCTGATCGCAGCGGTAGAGCGCGCCGGCTACGGCGCGCTGTTGCCCCAGCCAGCGGGTGCGGCCGTGATTGCCCCGGCCCCCAGGCTGCCCGACTGGTGGCCGGTGGCGCTGGCGATCCTGCTGTCGCTGCCGCTGGCTGCCCCCATGCTCGGCAACCTGGCCAGCGCACACTGGATGCTGCCGGGCTGGCTGCAATGGGCGCTGGCGACGCCGGTGCAGTTCTGGCTCGGTGCGCGCTTTTATCGTGCAGGCTGGAAGGCGCTCGCCGCCGGCAGCGGCAACATGGACCTGCTGGTGGCGGTCGGCACCAGCGCCGCCTATGGCTTGAGCGTATACCTGCTGCTGACCCGCGCCGATGCCATGCATCTGTATTTCGAAGCCTCGGCGGTGGTGATCAGTCTGGTGCTGCTCGGCAAATGGCTGGAGGCGCGCGCCAAGCGCCAGACTACCGAGGCCATCCGCGCCCTGCAGTCCCTGCGTCCCGCCACCGCGCGGGTGCGCCTCGACGGCGTCGACCGTGACCTGCCGATCGATGCGATCCGCGTCGGCGACCTGGTGGTGATCCGCCCCGGCGAGCGGGTGCCGGTAGACGGCGTCATCGAGGATGGCAGCAGCCAGGTCGACGAATCCATGCTCACCGGTGAATCACTGCCGGTCGACAAACAGCCGGGCGACGCGGTGACCGGCGGCGCCATCAACGCACAGGGCACCCTGATCGCGCGCACCACGGCGGTGGGGGGCGAAACCACGCTGGCGCGCATCATCCGCCTGGTGGAAAACGCGCAGGCCGCCAAGGCGCCCATTCAAAGGCTGGTGGACAAGGTGAGCGCGGTGTTCGTGCCGGTGGTGATGGGGATCGCGCTGGTGACGTTCATTGCCTGGTGGGCACTGGGCGGCGAAGCCGAACGCGCCATCCTCAACGCGGTGGCGGTGCTGGTGATCGCCTGTCCGTGCGCGCTCGGCCTCGCCACCCCGACCGCGATCATGGCGGGCACCGGCATCGCCGCGCGCCACGGCATCCTGATCAAGGATGCCGAAGCGCTGGAACTGGCGCACAGGATCAGCACCGTGGTGTTCGACAAGACCGGCACGCTCACCGACGGTACGCCGCACGTGGCGGCCTGCGTGGCAGCTCAAGGGCATGACAATAACGAGGTACTGGCCATCGCCGCCGGCCTGCAGGCAGGCAGCGAACATCCTTTGGCGCGCGCACTGCTGGCGCAAGCCGCGGCACTGACGGTACTGACTGCGCGTCAGCAACAGGCGCTACCGGGGCGCGGCATCGCCGGCGAGATTGCCGGCGAAACCTATTGGCTGGGCAATCGCCGCCTGATGCTTGAAAACGATGTGGCCACCGCCGCGCTCGACGCCGTCGCCGCCAAACAGGAAGCTGCCGGCCGCACCGTGTCGTGGCTGGCACGATCGAGCGACCGCCACGCACTGGGGCTACTGGCGTTCGGCGACGCGGTCAAGCCGGGCGCCGCAGCCGCTGTGGCGAATCTCAAGGCCCGCGGCATCGGTACCGTGATGCTCACCGGCGACAACCGTGGCGCGGCGCAAGCGGCGGCAGCAGCACTCGGCATCGACACCGTGATGGCGGAGGTATTGCCCGCCGACAAGGCAGCACAGGTGAGTCAGCTCAAGACCGCAGGCAGGACGGTGGCGATGGTCGGCGACGGCATCAACGACGCGCCCGCACTCGCCGCCGCCGATGTCGGCATCGCCATGTCCTCCGGCAGCGACGTCGCCATGCACACCGCCGGCATCACCCTGATGCGCGGCGACCCGGCTCTGGTGGCCGATGCGATCGACATTTCGCAGCGTACCTACGCCAAGATCCGGCAGAATCTTTTCTGGGCCTTCGTCTACAACGTGGTGGGCATTCCGCTCGCGGCGCTGGGTTTTCTGAACCCGGTGATCGCCGGCGCTGCGATGGCTTTCTCCAGCGTCAGCGTGGTGACCAACGCCCTGCTGCTCAAGCGCTGGCGGCCGGCCAGAAACGAACGATAAATATGGGGAAAGCCACCCGGTCGCGCGGGTGAAACGCTTTACCGATTAGCGGGGGTGTCCTTCCCAGTCGTACACCACCTCGATCAGCACCAGCGCACGCACCGGACGGCCATTTTTTTGCGCCGGAGCAAAGCGCGCATCGCGAAATGCCTTCACGGCCGATTCCTCGAACAAACCGGACGGTGTCGCGCTAACGACTTCCAAGTCGCTGACGCGGCCATCGGCTTCCAGCTTCAACTGCAAGCGCACCTTGCCCGACAGCCGCTGGCGGTCGGCTGAGTAGGGATATTCCGGCACGACCTCGCGCAGCGCATGCGGAGGAACATCGACTTCGCGCGCGCTGTAATAGGTCAGGTCGACCGAACTGGTAATCGTAGCAAGCGGTGCCGGCGTGCGCACCGCCGGCGGTGCCGCAGCAGGCTCAGCCGGCTCGGCCGCCGGGGCAGGTTCCGCTGGCCGGGAGGGGGTGGCTGGCGGCTCGGGGACGGGCTTCTCTACCGGCAGCGCCTCCGCCGCCACGCTCGGGGCGAGCACCGGCACTTCCTTCGCGGGCGCTACCGGACCTGCCAATTCGGGGGCGAGGGGGGGGACCGCCACGGCCGGCGGCGCGGGTTGATTCGACACCAGACGTGCCTCGATCACCGGCTGATTGCGCTGCATCGCCTCAGGCGGCGCGACCTGCACCAGCGCGATCACCGCCGCATGCACGCCCAGCGAAATCCACAGGGCTGCCAGCGGGCGCCGCAGTCGCGGCGGAATCGACGGCTCCTCGATGACAGCGTTCACTGACACGCGTGTCCTTCCGGGCATTCATGCTCCGGAGGGCATGACCCTGCGAAGTACGTTTGGACCGTGCAGGAAACCGGGGACGCTGGCCTAGAATGAGGCCCGGAAGAACTCAGGGAGAAGAGCATGAAAAAACAAATCATTGCGGGCGCCATCTTAGCATCGGTGCTGAGCGCACCGTCTGGCGCCAGCGGCATCGAACTCAGCAAGATCACCCTCAAGGCTGCCGACGGCACCGAAGTGCCGGCCGAAGTCGCCAGCCCGCCCGGCAAGGGGCCTTTTCCGCCGGTGCTGTTCATCCACGCCAAGCGCGGCTACGAAGGCGACGAACGCGCCCACGTGCGCGAACTCGCCGAACAGGGCTTTCTCGTCGTCGCCCCGGACTGGCAGAGCGGCCGCTTCATCGAACGCTGGCCCGCGGCGCACAACCCGGATACCGAGATGGACGTGGAAGCCGGGCTGGATTACCTGAAATCGCTGCCGAACGCGTGCAAGCAGCCGGTCGGCATTGTCGGCCTGTCGCGCGGCCCGTATTACGCCATCCGCCTCGCCGCCAAACGCGGCCCGGACATCGCCGCGATCGTCAGCTATTACGGCCACATGCAGAACCCCAACGCACCCGAGCCGGACCAGTTGTTCCGCATCGCGCCCGAAATCATGCAGATCACCACCCCGGTACTCTATCTCATCGGCGATGCCGACTACGAACTGCGCCGCATGAACGGCGGCCGCGCCTTTTATGCCCTGTGGGAACGCGGCGTGCCGGTGGAATGGCAGGAATACCCGATGGCGCGGCGCGCGTTCGACTTCCGCCTCGACCAGACGCCGGAGGAGAAGATCGCCACCCGGCATGCGCGCGAGCGGGCGAAGAACTGGTTGATCCGCTGGATGAAACTGACGCCGGAGATGAAGTGCCCGTGAGTGTGCGGGGGTGCAGGGCCGGAGATGCTGCACTCAGGCGTGCCGGCCTCTGACCGGGTCACCGCGCCCACCCGGCCCCAAGGCCCGGGCGTCGTCATATCACCCCCGGCCGTAGACCGCCCCATGCCCCGCACCGACAGGGCCGGGAAGCCGGCGGGACGGAACATGACGTGCACCCGGCTTGCCCCGCACGCTTCACATCCGGGGGAAGGACCGGCTTTACAAGTCCGTCCGGTCCGGTTGTTGGCCTGGCATTCGACTGGTCGTCTGCCTCGGGAAATTGAACCTTAATATTCGGCAGTTAAGCTGACACAGCCCGAGTTGATGGAATTGGCGCGTAACGGGGGGGCCCATTTCTGGATGACTGCGAATCACCCCCTCCTGTCTTGGAGTACGGGTTGCAAAGCATTTTCGCTGCGCGGCCTGGCACTCTTGTTGCTTTTAGAATTCGGTCAGGAGTTTCAATGAGAATCCGCATGAACAAAATGAAGCCGCAACTGCTATGCCTGCTCCATCTCTGGATAGGGCTGCTTGTCCCCTTGCCTGCCCAGGCGCAGGAGGAACCGCCCTTGCTGAATGCCCTGATCAAGGGCGGCACCATCGAGCAGGCGACCGAATCGGTCATCCGGGCGATCAATAGCAACAATTACAGCTTCGTGCGCCAGCAGGCGATCGACAGCCACCTGGTGCCCCCGGCCTGGGAGGCCAAATCGGTCCGCGTCATTTATTTCTGCAACTTTGACACCATGAGCAAGGCGCTGGCGCTCGATACGCGGGCGTCGGAGTTCCTTCCCTGCCGGATCACCCTGATTGAAACCCGGGACGGGGTTGAATTGATGGCCGTCAATCCCGCGTGGACGTCCCTGCGCATGGGCAATTACCGCCTGCACGAATACTGTTTGAAGCTGAAGGTGGATTACCAGGCCATCATGAACGAAGCCATGCTATGAAACGACTGGCAGGCGCCCTAGTGTCGCGAACCGGAAATTGCGGAACAAATGAAACGGATGGATTTTTTCGCCAGGCAAGGCGCGGACCCGCAGCCGTATGGGGTATACGGCAAGGGGCTGCAACGCCGCATGGCGGAAAAAGACGCCGTTTCATGCTTCGTTATTTCCGGTTCGCGACACTGGTCATGCTGGTGGGGATCTCGATCGCCCATGCGGTACCGCTGTCCGCTTCCAGGACGACAGACATGCGGGATGCGGTTGACCGCATTACCATCGCCGCGGAAAACAACGAATATCACCTGGTCAAGGTGCAGGCGATCGACACCGCGCTGGTCAAGCGCGGCTACGAAGACCCCGGTGTGCGCATCCTGTTTTTCGGCAATGCCTCTGCCATGGAAATGGCGGAGAAGGAATACCCGCCGCTATTGAGCATGCTGCCCATCAAACTGGTTCTGGTCGTGCGCGGCAAGGAGATTGTGGTGATCAGTGATGACTTCGATGCGTGGAAAGAGATGTTTCCAGAGCCGGCAGCCCATCGCCTGATCGACATCTGGCGCCACGATATTGACCAGATGCTGAAGGATTTTGCCGCCGGCTAGCCGCCCTAGCGATGGGCTGCGGGGCGGGCGACGGCACCTGCGCAAAATGCGCCCTGTTTTGACCCCATTGGCCGGGTTCATGCACCACAACCGTTCAACCCAAGCTGGCCACTTTAATCCAGAGTTTTTCATAAGCTTCTGATTATTAATAAATCCATAATCTGGCATGCTCCCTGCTTCAAGGAGATTGAGTACCCAAACCGAAAGGCCAGGATGCTCAGGCAGTCTCCTCCGATTTTGCGGCCTCTCCGGAGGCCGCCTTTTTTTGGAGTGCATCGGAACCTAAGAAAAAAACATGCGCGTATTGATTATTGAAAACCAGCCCGAGCGGCTGGCGATGCTGGTGCCCGCGCTGGAAGCGGCGGGCTGCGTGGTCGCGGCCACCTTCAATTCCGCGCGCAGCCTGGACGTGCAGATCCAGGCCTTGCGCCCCGACGTGGTGATCATTGCCCAGGATTCTCCCGACCGCGACACGCTGGAGCACATCTGCGTGGCGAACCAGGACTGCCCGCGCCCGATCGTGATGTTCACCGGCGACGGCAGCGCCGAGTCGATCCGCGCGGCGACGCAGGCGGGCGTGACGTCGTATGTGGTCGACGGTCTCGACCCGGCGCGCATCCGCCCGATACTCGACGTGGCGGTGTCGCGCTTCGAGGCTTTTCAGGCCTTGCACGACCAGCTGGAGCAAACGCGGCTGGAACTGTCGGAACGCAAGCTGATCGACCAGGCCAAGGCCTTGCTCATCAAGCAGACCGGCGCGTCGGAGCCCGAGGTGTATCGCGAGATGCGGCGCGCGGCGATGGACCGCGGCCTGAAACTGGCGGACATCGCGCGCCAGGTGCTGCAAAGGCCACCGGTCTGATTGAAGCCGCCCTAATGGTGCACGCTGCTGAAAACATGCACTGCATGGGTGCGCAACCAAACGGTCCGCCCCCCGTCCTGCCAGGCTCGATCTCAGGAAAACCCATGCAATACAAAGCACTGGGGTAGCTGGCACAGCGGTTGCTAATCCTGAGCTGAACAGTCGCAACGATGTGGCTTTCAGCGTGACCGTCAAATTTCATTACTGGACAAAGGCGTCCGCCCTGAAGGCGACGCCTTTTTTTATTTGGAGAACACAGCGTGAGCGACACCCAGGACAAACCCCTACTGCAAGACCAGAGCAAGCGTGATTTCATGAAAAAGACCACTGGAGTTTCCGTCGCCGCCGCTCTCATGGCACTGGTGCCGCCCGGCGTGCGCCAGGGTGCCTGGGCCGCCGGTTCCGACGCACCGGAAAAGCCCAACCTCAACATCGGCTTCATTCCGCTGACCGACTGTGCCTCGGTGGTGATGGCCTCGGTCAAGGGCTTCGACAAGAAATACGGGCTGACCATCACGCCGTCGAAGGAGGCGTCTTGGGCGGCGGTGCGCGACAAACTGGTGAACGGCGAGCTCGATGCGGCGCATGTGCTGTACGGCCTGATCTACGGCGTGCAGCTGGGCATCGGCGGACCGAAGAAGGATATGGCGGTGCTCGCCACGCTCAACAACAACGGCCAGGCGATCACGCTGTCGAACCAGTTGCACGCCAAAGGCGTGACCGACGGCGCCTCACTGGCCAAACTGGTGGCCGCCGAGCCAAAGGAATACACCTTCGCCCAGACCTTCCCCACCGGCACCCACGCGATGTGGCTGTACTACTGGCTGGCGACCTACGGCATCAACCCCTTCACCCAGGCAAAGGTGATCACCGTGCCGCCGCCGCAGATGATCGCCAACATGCGCGTCGACAACATGGACGGCTACTGCGTGGGCGAGCCGTGGAACGCGCGCGCGATCCGCGACAACATCGGCTTCACCGCCGTCACCACGCAGGATATCTGGAAGGACCATCCGGAAGAGGTGCTCGGCACCACGGCCGAATTCGTCGAGAAATATCCCAACACCGCACGCGCCATGGTGGCAGCGATTCTCGACGCGTCGAAATACATCGATACCATGAGCAACCGTTCTGAGGTCGCCAGGATCATCTCGGCCAAATCGTATGTGAACACCGACTTCGACTCGATCGAAGACCGCATGCTCGGCCAGTACGACAACGGCATCGGCAAGAAATGGCAGGACCCGAACTACATGAAGTTCTACAACGACGGCCTGGTTGGCTTTCCTTACCTGTCCGACGGCATGTGGTTCCTCACCCAGCACAAGCGCTGGGGTCTGCTGAAGGAGCATCCCGACTATCTGGCGGTGGCGAAGAAGGTCAACCGCATCGACGTCTACAAGGCCGCGGCCGCGATGACCAACACGCCGCTGCCGAAGTCGGACATGCGCAGCAGCAAGCTGATCGACGGCGTGGTGTGGGACGGCAAGAATCCCAAGGCCTATGCAGATGGCTTCAAGATCAAGGCTTAAACCCTACCCGTGCCCCGGTCCCGCCGGGGCAGAAGGAGAATCCGCATGAATGCAGTCACCCTGAATGATCGAAGTTTGAAAGAAGTCATGAATGCACCCGATACCCAGGCGCTTGCGGCAAGCAATGATCCGATGCCTGTGGCCCGGCGCACGCCGTTGCTCGAAACCGAGTCGGGCAGGCGCTTCGTCGAAGGCACGCTGAATCTGCTCAAGGCCGCCTTCCCGCCGCTGCTTGGCATGCTGCTGTTCGTCGCGCTGTGGGCGCTGATCGCCAACACCAACAAGTCCATCCCCGGCCCGGTTGAAACCTGGGCTTCGGCGGTGGACCTGTTTTCCGACCCGTTCTACGACAACGGCCCCAACGACAAGGGCATCGGCTGGAACATTCTCAATTCGCTGACCCGCGTCGGCATCGGTTTCGGTGCGGCGGCGGCGATCGGGATTCCGCTCGGATTCATGATCGGCCGTTTCCAGTTCCTCAACCAGATGATGTCGCCGATCATCAGCATCCTGCGCCCGGTGTCGCCGCTGGCCTGGCTGCCGATCGGCCTGCTGGTGCTGCAGAAGGCCGAGCCGGCATCGATCTGGGTGATCTTCATCTCCAGCATCTGGCCGATGGTGCTGAACACCGCCGCCGGCGTGCAGCGCATCCCGCAGGACTACATGAACGTCGCGCGCGTGCTCAACCTTTCGGAGTTCAAGGTGTTCACCAAGATCCTGTTCCCGGCGGTGCTGCCCTACGTGTTGACCGGTGTGCGCCTGTCGATCGGCGTGGCCTGGCTGGTGATCGTCGCCGCGGAAATGCTCACCGGCGGTGTCGGCATCGGCTTCTGGGTGTGGGACGAATGGAACAACCTCAACGTCGCCCACATCATCATCGCCATCTTCGTCGTCGGCATCGTCGGGCTGCTGCTCGAGCAGGC
>Ga0210129_1000118_pt1 | contig 22052 bp, 20 predicted proteins | sample WestPond_Cattail_2_FD_185582 | JGI IMG/M metagenome (GOLD analysis project Ga0210129, IMG submission 185582) | Wetland microbial communities from the San Francisco Bay, California, USA, that impact long-term carbon sequestration -... | ecosystem: Environmental > Aquatic > Marine > Wetlands ... | reverse complement strand
ATTCTAGGGCCCGACCACCTCAAACGCCATCCCCCCAATGGGGGTGTTGATGCCAAATTCTGCGAATCTGGCATCACCGATCAACCCTGGTTTTAATTCCCATGCCGCATCACTTCAGCTAAGCTGTGATCACAGTACGATGTTCACGCCCCAGGAGCCACCCCATGCAAATCGGCGTCCCCAAGGAAATCAAGAACTATGAGTACCGGGTCGGCCTGACGCCGGCCAGTGTGCGCGAGCTCACCATGCATGGCCACAGCGTGCTGGTGCAAAGCGGGGCCGGCGCGGCCATTGGCCTGAGCGATGAAGACTACCGCGCCGCCGGTGCCACGCTGCTGCCGGATGCGGCGGCCGTATTTGCCAAAGCGGAGATGATCGTCAAGGTCAAGGAGCCGCAGCCGGTCGAACTGGCGTTGCTGCGGCCGGGCCAGATCCTCTACACCTACCTGCACCTGGCGCCGGACCCGGCGCTGACCGCCGCGCTGATCAAGACCGGCGCGGTGTGCATCGCCTACGAGACCATCACCGGCCCGAACCGCACGCTGCCGCTGCTGGCGCCCATGAGCGAGGTGGCCGGGCGCATGGCGGTGCAGGTGGGTGCGGCCCATCTGGAGAAGTCGCGTGGCGGCATGGGCGTGCTGCTGGGCGGCGTGCCGGGGGTGCGGGCCAGCCATGTGGTGATCCTGGGCGCCGGCACGGTGGGCGCCAACGCGGCGCAGATCGCCGTCGGCATGGGCGCGCGCGTGACGGTGCTGAATCGCGGCATCGAGCGGCTGCGCGCGCTGGACCAGGTTCACGGCAACCGCATCAGCACGCTGCTGGCCAGCGCGCAGAACATCGAAGAGGCGGTGCTGGACGCCGAGCTGGTGATCGGCAGCGCGCTGGTGGCGGGCGCGGCAGCACCCAGGCTGGTGTCACGCGCGCTGGTTTCACGGATGAAGCAGGGCGCGGTGCTGGTGGACGTGGCGATCGACCAGGGCGGCTGCTTCGAGACCTCGCACCCGACCACACACGCCGACCCGACCTTTGTGGTGGACGGCGTGGTGCATTACTGCGTGGCCAACATGCCCGGCAATGTGGCGCGCACCTCGACCTTCGCGCTGAACAACGCCACCCTGCCGCACGCGCTGGCGCTGGCCGGCAAGGGCTGGCCGCAGGCCCTGCGGGATGACCCGCACCTGAAGAACGGGTTGAACGTGGCGCAAGGCCAGGTCACTTGCGAGGCGGTGGCGCGGCAACTGGGCTACACCTACATGCCGGCCGACACGCTGCTGAATTGACAGGCCGGCACGCGCGTCGCCGCCAGCTCCAGCACGCGAGCAGGGCGTACCCTCCTCGCGCACCCTGTCCATGCGCTCCTGCGGCGTGAACCGTGTCTTTGGGGGTGGCCGGCCGCACCCCGCCGCTGTTCCAGCGGGTCAAGGGATCGAAGGTTCCGGGATGGACGGCAAGCACGTTGCGGGACACGGCGGACCTTTTCTGCGTGAAATTAGTCACACTCGCCCCGGTCAGAAGCAGGACGACGGCGCCGGAAACCACATACTATGTTGTCTTACTATATTGCGTTGCTGCCAGGGGAATGTTGATGCCCATCGTATTCGTCTTCGCATTCCTGACGTTTCTCTTCATTGCGATTGTCAGCTTTTTTGTCTGGCATGCCTTTAGCAAGGAACGCAGCTTCCTCTACTGGTCGGCATCAGGGGGGATCCAGGCCGCGGGCTGGGGTTTGCTCTTCTTTTCAGCCAGCCAACATCTACCTTTCCTCAACGGCGCGGCCGAATCCACCATCTTCGCAGGGCATGTGCTGGGTTACCTGGCGCTGGCGCACTTCAGCTATGGCCAGATCAAGCGGGCGCAGCATGTCGTCTGGGGCTTGGTTGTACTGGCCTTCTGCCTGCTGGACACCGCCAGCCGCGCACAGGGCTTCATCAACCGGTGGGATGGCGTGATAGCCATGCTGCATGGCACGCTGAACCTCCTGATGATTCTGGCGATCTTCCGCGCCCGGCGCGCCGAAAATCGCGGTGTGGCTTACACGGCCATTGCGGCGTATGCGCTGCTCGTGCTGGCCACCTACAACAAGGGACTGCAGACCTTTCTGCACGCAACCTCGGATACCGCGCTCACGGCGCAAACCGATATCAATGCCGCCGTCGTGCTGGGCGCCACGCTGGGGGTCATCGTGGGCACCATCGCCCTGTCGCTGCTGGCCTTTACCAGGACGGCGAAGTCCATGCAGGATTTTGCCAGTTACGACTCATTGACCCAGGTGTTCAATCGCCGCGCCTGGGAAATGGCCCTGGAGCAGGAGACGCGCCGTTCACGGCGCAAGTCCTCCCCCTACTGCGTGATCATGCTCGACCTCGATCATTTCAAGTCGATCAATGACCGCTACGGTCATGCCGCCGGCGACAAAACCCTGAAATCCACAGCGCGGCTCATCGATTCGACGCTGCGTGAAATCGACATCGTTTGCCGCTACGGCGGCGAAGAGTTCCTGATCCTGCTGACGGACACCCGGCTCGCCGAGGGCGCCATCATTGCCGAGCGCATCCGCCAGATGGTCGAGGCGACGCCGGTCGAGTTCGGCGACATCCAGTTCCATCTGACCTGCAGTGCCGGGGTTGCAGAATTCGACCCGATCCATGAGCCCGTCCAAACGATCGTCGAACGGGCCGACGAGGCCATGTACCAGGCCAAAAACCAGGGGCGCAATCGGGTCGCCGTCGCGGCCAAGCCCGCGTAAAGGCGGCCGCCGGCTCAGGCCGCGCCGATGTTCGGCACCAGTCCGCTGACGGGCTTGCCGGCCTTGAGCGCGGCGGTGAAGGCCAGCATGCGGTCGATCGGCAAGCGGGCGCGCGGGATCAGGGCCGGATCGACATGGATTTCATTGCTGCCGGTTTCCAGCACATGGGCCACGCCGGCCAGGCTGTTCATGGCCATCCAGGGGCAATGCGCGCAGCTCTTGCAGGTGGCGCTGTTGCCGGCGGTGGGGGCTTCGATGAAGGTCTTGCCGGGGTTGAGGGTGCGCAGCTTGTGCATCATGCCCTTGTCGGTGGCAACGATGAACTCGGGCGCATCCATCTCCTTGGCGGCCTGGAGGATGCCGGAGGTGGAGCCCACCGCATCGGCCAGCGCGATCACCGCCTCGGGGGATTCGGGGTGCACCAGCACCTTGGCCTTGGGGTGTTCCTTCTTCAGCTCTTCCAGTTCGAAGGCCTTGAACTCGTCGTGCACGATGCACGAGCCGTTCCACATCAGCATGTCGGCGCCGGTCTCGCGCTGGATGTAGCCACCCAGGTGCTTGTCGGGGGCCCAGAGGATCTTCTGGCCTTGTTCCTTGAGGGCGCGCACGATGTCGAGCGCGCAGCTCGATGTCACCAGCCAGTCGGAGCGCGCTTTCACCGCCGCGCTGGTGTTGGCGTAGACCACCACGGTGCGGTCCGGGTGGGCGTCGCAGAAGGCGCTGAACTCCTCGATCGGGCAACCCAGATCGAGCGAACAGGTGGCGTCCAGGTCCGGCATCAGCACGCGTTTTTCGGGCGAGAGGATTTTCGAGGTCTCGCCCATGAAGCGCACGCCCGACACGATCAGCGTGGTGGCCGCATGATCGCGGCCGAAGCGCGCCATCTCCAGCGAGTCGCTCACCAGGCCGCCGGTCTCCTCGGCCAGGTCCTGCAGGTCCGGGTGCACGTAGTAGTGCGACACCATGACCGCGTTCTTTTCCTTCAGCAGGCGGCGGATCTTGTCTTTCAGCGCGGCGCGCTCGGCCGGGCCCGGCTCGGCCGGCACGCGGGCCCAGATGTGGTGGGTGGAGCAGACCGTGCCATCGCCGTGTGCGGCATCGGGCTGCTCGTATTCAACATCGATCACCGGCGTGGTAGAGGTATTCATCACAGCTCCATCAAACGAAGTTTCAGTGCAGACTCACTTGTATTCAAGCGACGTCGGAACTAAAACGCATGGAAAAATCGATCGCCTTGATGTCCTTGGTGAGCGCCCCGATCGAGATGCGGTCCACCCCGGTGGCGGCGATGTCGCGCACCGTGGCCAGGCTCACCCCGCCCGACACTTCCAGTATGGCGCGGCCCGCGTTCAGTTGCACGGCCGCGCGCATCATGTCCAGCGTCATGTTGTCGAGCAGCACCATGGTGGCCCCCGCATTCAGGGCCTCCTGCAACTGTGCCAGGGTCTCGACTTCGATCTCGACGAATTTCGCCGTCGGCGCCACCGCTGCGGCGCGCTGCAGCACGGCGCTGACACCGCCCGCGGCGGCAATGTGGTTTTCCTTGATCAGCACCGCGTCATACAGGCCGATGCGGTGGTTGGTGCCGCCGCCGGTGCGCACCGCGTATTTTTGCGCCAGCCGCAGGCCCGGCAGGGTCTTGCGGGTGTCGACGATCTGCGCCCGGTTGCCGGGCACGCTTTGCACCGCCTGCACAAAGCTGGCGGTGTGGGTGGCCACGGCGCTCAGCAGTTGCAGGAAGTTGAGGACGGTGCGCTCGGCGGTGAGCAGGGCCCGGGCCGAGCCGGTGATCTCCAGCACCACCTGGTCCGGCGCGCAATGCCGGCCCTCCTGCACCTGCCATTGAATGCGGGCCGCCGGTTCGAGCTGCGCCAGCGTGGCCTGCACCCAGGGCGCGCCGCAGATCACGGCCGCCTCGCGCGCCAGGATGCGGGCGCGGGCCTGGCGCGTGGGGTCGATCAGGCCGGCGGTGAGGTCGCCGGAGCCGACGTCTTCCTGCAGGGCGCGGGCCGCATCGGCGCGGGCCAGTTCGCGCAGGGCACTGTCGGAAAAATCAAAAATCGGGTTCATGGCAACGGGCTGGTCGGATGTGGGACAGCTTACTTGAAGCGGTCGAGGATTTTGCGGCTGTCGCGGTTCAGCGCGGTGGTGTCGCGGATCAGGAAATGGATCCCGTGCGAGTCGGTGATGAGCAGGGTGTTGCCGTTCAGGCGGCGGATGTCCTCATCGCCGCGCAACACGAAACGGGTGTCGCCCCGGTCGGTGCGCACCTGCCAGGTGCAGGGCGTGGAAAAGCTGGTGACATCCAGGATGGCCTGGATTTCGGGAATGAATTCGCGCGCCTCCAGCGCCTCGCGCATGAGCTGCTGGGCCGGTTGCGGCACCTCGGCCAGCACCTCCACCCAGGCCAGCTCGTGCCCGTCGGCGTCCACCAGGGCGATGCCTTGTTCGGGCGACTGGATCGGAAAGGCGCGCACCGGCATGACCCCGACATGGGCCTGCCCGCCCGGCGTGGTCAGCACCAGTTTGCCGAAGGCATTGCGACTCAGCTCGAACGTGGCGGGGGGCAAGCGGCTGGCCGCTGCAGGGCTGGCATTCATTCGGTATCGCTCCCCTTTTGGTTGCTGATGGCATTGTCCTCGGCATCGTCCATGTCAACGTCCATGTTGCGCGCCTGCGCCTGGTACAGGTTGTAGTAGGCGCCGCCCCGGGCCATCAGCTCGTCGTGCGTGCCCTCTTCCACCACCTGGCCGCGATCGAGCACCACCAGCCGGTCGGCGCGGTGCAGGGTGGACAGGCGGTGCGCAATCGCAATGGTGGTGCGGCCCAGCACCAGGTTCTCCAGCGCTTTCTGGATTTCCTTTTCGGTCTCGGAGTCGACCGAGGCGGTGGCCTCGTCCAGGATCAGGATGCGCGGGTCGATCAGCAGGGCGCGCGCAATCGAGATGCGCTGGCGCTCGCCGCCCGACAGGCCCTGGCCGCGCTCGCCCACCATCGAGTCGTAGCCCTGGGGCATGCGCAGGATGAACTCGTGCGCATGGGCGGCGCGCGCGGCGGCAATGATGTCCTGCGGACAAGCGTCGGGCTTGCCGTAGGCGATGTTCTCGGCAATGGTGCCGAAAAACAGGAAGGGTTCCTGCAGCACCAGGCCGATGTTGCGGCGGTATTCGGTGATCGGAAACGAGCGGATGTCCACCCCGTCCACCTGGATCGAGCCCTCCGAGACATCGTAGAAACGGCAGATCAGGTTGACCAGCGTGCTCTTGCCCGAACCGCTGTGGCCGACCAGGCCGATCATCTGGCCGGGCTCGATGGTGATGTTGATCTTGCGGTTGACTTCGCGGTTGCCGTAGCGGAAGCCCACGTCGCGCAGTTCGATGCGGCCCTCGACCTTGTCGATGTGCACCGGCTGTGCCGGCTCGGCCACGCTGGAGGCGTGGTCCAGGATATCGAAGATGCGCCGGGCGGCCGAGGCGGATTTTTCGGTCCAGGACACGATGTGGCTCATCGAATCGAGCCGGGCGTAGAAACGGCTGATGTAGGCGATGAAGGCGGTGAGCACGCCCACCGTGATGTCCCCCGTGGAGACCAGCCAGACGCCGAAAGCCCAGACCACCAGCAGGCCGATTTCGGTCAGGAAGGTGATGCTGGGCGTGAACAGCGACCAGACCCGGTTGATGCGGTCGTTGACCGCCAGGTTGTGGCGGTTGGCTTCGCGAAAACGGGCCGATTCGCGTTTTTCCTGGGCAAAGGCCTTGACGACGCGAATGCCGGGAATGGTGTCGGCCAGCACGCTGGTGACCTCGCCCCAGACCCGGCCGATTTTTTCGTAGCCGGACTGCAGCCGGGCCCGTACCAGGTGGATCATCCACAGGATGAAGGGCAGCGGCGTGAGCGTGACCAGCGCCAGCCAGGGGTTGATGGAGAACAGGATGAGCGCCGTCATGAACAGCATCACCATGTCGGTGATGAAATCCAGCAGGTGCATCGACAGGAAGACGCAGATGCGGTCGGTTTCGCTGCTGATGCGCGACATCAGGTCACCGGTGCGCTTGCCGCCAAAGTATTCGAGCGACTGGCGCAGCAGGTGGTCGTAGGTGGCGGTGCGCAGGTCCGACCCGATGCGCTCGGAAACCAGGGCCAGGATGTAGGTCTTGGCCCAGGTCAGGCCCCAGGCCAGCAAGGCCGCGCCGAACAAGCCCGCGAGATACAGCCCGACCAGCCAGGGATCCACCTTTTTCCCGCTCTCCAGGGGAATCAGGACTTCGTCCATCAAGGGCATGGTCAGGTAAGGCGGCACCAGACTGGCCGCCGTCCCCAACAGAGTGAGCACAAACCCCAGGAACAACTGGCCCTGGTAGGGTCGGGCAAAACGCCACAGCCGAAACAGCGTCCAGGTGGAAGGGGGCGGGTTGATGACCCGGGTGCAGATCGGGCACTCGTCCTGCTCGGGCTCCAGCGGCGCCTTGCAACGGGGGCAGTAATGGCCCTCGGGCTGCACCAGGGGCTGGCCGCTGACCCGGCTCTTCAGGTACAGCCGGAACTGCTCAACCAGCCGGATCGCCTGCAGGTTCTGCCCCAGGGTGAAACGCCAGCTCGCCAGCAGGCCCTGGCCATTGACCAGCTCAAGATGGCCGACGCCGGCATGGTCATGGTGGGATAGCTCCAGCCCCGGCTGATAGTCCCAGGCGCGCCAGGCCGTCTCGCCGGGCAGGCGGCTGAGCAGCCGCCGGTCGGTCGCCACCACCAGCCCCCGGACGAAGCGAAGTTTGGTGTCAAGGTCAACCTCCAGCACGGCTTGAACGTTTTCATCGGGTTGGAGTTGTGTTTGGGCCTCCGCTCGCCAATCTGCCGGAATTTCGCTGAAAGATAATGCACCTTTGGCCGGAGTTTCGTTTGTCATGGAATCCAGGGGTTGATGTACGAATTGCGGCCGACTTGACGGTATTCGATGGGTACCGGTTTAGCTAAACGATTTTGGAGATACACCGGGCCCGGATCTGGTCAAACCAGCCCGGATATCCGCCGCAGAGCTTGATTGCCAGAGTTGCCTAGATTCATGACCAAGAAAAATATTCAGTTCCTGCGGGTGACCCCTCTGCGCGGCCCCAACATCTGGACTTACCGTCCGGTCATTGAGGCCTGGGTCGATATCGGCGATCTCGAAGACAGCCCCTCCAACACCATCCCCGGATTTTACGAGCGTTTGACCCGCATGCTGCCCGGTCTGGTGGAACACCGCTGCGGGGTCGGCGAGCACGGTGGCTTTCTGGAGCGGCTGCGCGAAGGCACCTGGGCCGGCCACATCCTCGAACATGTGACCCTCGAACTGCAAAACCTGGCCGGCATGCGCACCGGTTTTGGCAAGGCGCGCATGACCGGCCAGCGCGGCATCTACAAGGTTGCTTTCCGTACCCGGCAGGAAGACGTCGGCCGGGCCGCGCTGCAAACCGGCCGCGACCTGCTGATGGCCGCCATCGAAGACCAGCCCTACGATGTGGCAGGCCATGTGGCCCGCCTGCGCAACCTGTGCGATAGCCTGTGCCTGGGGCCCAGTACCCAGAACATCGTCGAGGCGGCCACCGAACGCCGCATTCCCCATATCCGGCTGAACGACGGCAACCTGGTGCAACTGGGCTATGGCGCCAAACAGCACCGGATCTGGACGGCCGAGACCGACCGCACCAGCGCTGTCGCCGAGAGCATTGCCAGCGACAAGCAACTCACCAAGACCCTGCTGCAATCCTGCGGCGTGCCCGTGCCTTCGGGTGAGGAAGTGGACAGCCCGCAAGCCGCCTGGGACGTGGCGCAGGACATCGGCCTGCCGGTGACGATCAAGCCGACCGACGCCAACCACGGCCGCGGCGTGTTCACCGATCTCTCCACCCGGGAGGAAATCGAAAAAGCCTGGCACGCCGCCGACCAGGAAGGCAGCAGCGTGCTGGTGGAGCGTTTCATCCGCGGCGAGGCGCACCGCCTGCTGGTGGTCGGCAACCGGATGGTCGCCGCCACCCGCGGCAAGATGCAGACGGTGGTCGGCGACGGCCGCTCGACCGTGCGCCAGTTGATCGACAGCCAGATCAACAGCGATCCGCGCTGCGGTGTCGAGGAGTCGTTCCCGCTGGAGCCGCTGAACCTGGACAAGGAACCGATCGCGCAGCTCGAACTGGAACGCCAGGGGCTGAGCGGCGCATCCGTCCCGCCCGCAGGCCAGACCATTCTGGTCCGCCGGCACGGCGATCTGGCCTACGACGTGACCGACCAGGTTCATCCCAAGGTCGCCGCCGTGGCGGCGCTGGCCGCCCGCGTGGTCGGCCTGGACATCGCGGGCATCGACCTGGTGGCCGAGAACATCGCCCGCCCGCTCGACGAGCAGGGCGGCGCCATCATCGAAGTCAATGCCGGGCCGGGTCTGCTGATGCACCTCAAGCCAGCCGAAGGCCAGCCCCGCAACGTGGGCAAGGCCATCGTCGAGAACCTGTTCCCCACGGACGACAACGACCGTATTCCGATCATCGGCATCACCGGCACCCAGAACACCACCCGCATCGCGCGCCTGGTGGCCTGGCTGCTGCACATCAGCGGCAAGCAGGTCGGTCTGGCCTGCCGCGACGGTTTTTTCCTCGGCGCCCGGCAGGTGGACAAGAACGACAGCGCCCACTGGGAGGCCGGGCAGCGCCTGCTGATCAACCGCTCGGTCGAGGCGGCCGTGTTCGAGCACAGCAGCCGCGCCATCCTGTCCGAAGGGCTGGCCTACGACCGCTGCACCGTCGGCGTGGTGACGGATGTCAGCGGCCTGGAGGAACTGGGCGAGTTCTACATCAACGATGCCGACAAGCTGTACAACGTGGTGCGCACCCAGATCGACGTGGTCCTGCCCCAGGGCACGGCCGTCATGAACGCCGCCGACCCGCAGGTGGTGGAGATGGCCGCGCTGTGCGATGGGAAGGTGATCTTCTATGGGCTGGATGAAAACCTGCCCGCCATCGCCGCCCACCGCACCAATGAGGAGCGGGTGGTCTTCGTGCGCGACCAATTCATCGTGCTGGCCCGGGGCATGATGGAGGTGGCGCGCATTCCGCTGGCATCCCTCAAACCGGCCAAGGCCTCCCAGCCCGAGATGGTGATGGCGGCCGTGGCCGCCGCCTGGGCCCTGGACATCACGCCTGAACTCATCAATGCCGGTCTGCGCAACTTTGATCCGAATCCCAAGAATAACTACTAAGCTTATGGACGTCTCACGCATCCGTGCCCTGCGCGGCCCCAACCTGTGGAGTCATCACACCGCCATTGAGGCCGTCGTGACCTGCACGCCGGACGAATGCGTCCTCAACCCGCGCAACGGCTTCGGCACACGACTGCGGGCCCGCTTCCCCCAGATCCGGCCATTGACCCCGACCGGTCACACGGAAACCGTGCCGATGGCGCACATACTGGAGCTGGCGGCGCTTGACCTGCAGGCGCAGGCGGGCTGCCCGGTCACTTTCAGCCGCACCACACCGACCATGGAGGCCGGCGTGTACCAGGTGGTGGTGGAGTATTCCGAAGAGGCGGTCGGCCGGCTGGCCCTGGAGCTGGCCGAGGCGCTGTGCCTGGCGGCGCTGAATGACACGCCTTTCGATCTGGAGCGGGCGCTGGCGCAACTGCGCGAACTCGACGAGGACGTGCGCCTGGGCCCGAGCACGGGTTCCATCGTCGAAGCGGCGCTGGCGCGCAACATCCCCTATCGCCGCCTGACCTCGGGCAGCATGGTCATGTTCGGCTGGGGCAGCAAGCAGCGCCGCATCCAGGCCGCCGAACTGGACGCGACCAGTGCGATCGCCGAATCGATCGCCCAGGACAAGGAACTCACCAAAAAGCTGCTGGCCACGGCCGGCGTGCCGGTGCCCCTGGGCCGGGAAGTCGCCACCGCCGATGAAGCCTGGGCCGCCGCCTGCGAGATCGGCCTGCCGGTCGTGATCAAGCCCAAGAGCGGCAACCAGGGCAAGGGCGTCACCGTCAACCTCACCCAGCGTGAGCAGTTGGCCGCCGCCTTTGCCACGGCCGCCGAATTCGATGACGAGATCCTGGTCGAGCGCTTCCTGCCCGGCAACGATTTCCGGCTGCTGGTGGTGGGCAACAAGCTGGTGGCCGCCGCCCGGCGCGATCCGCCCAGCGTGGTGGGCGACGGCCTGCACAGTGTGCGTGAGCTGGTGGAAGAGGTCAACAAGGACCCGCGCCGCGGCTCCGGGCATGCCACCTCGCTGACCAAGATCCGCTTTGACGACATTGCCCTGGCCTGCCTGGCCACCCAGGACCTGCAGGCCGATTCGATTCCATCGAAAGGCCGGCGTGTCAACCTGCGCCACAACGCCAACCTGTCCACCGGCGGCTCAGCCACCGATGTCACCGACGACGTCCACCCCGAAGTGGCGCAACGGGCCGTGGCCGCCGCCCAGATGGTGGGCCTGGATATCTGTGGCGTGGACATGGTCTGCGACAGCATCCTGCAACCGCTGGAAGAAACGGGCGGGGGCGTGGTCGAAGTCAACGCCGCCCCCGGGCTGCGCATGCATCTCTCGCCTTCCTACGGCAAGGGGCGGCCGGTCGGCGAGGCCATCATCTCGACCCTGTTCGGCGAGCACAACCATGGCCGCATCCCGGTGGTGGCGGTGACCGGCACCAACGGCAAGACCACCACCGTGCGCCTGATTTCCCACCTGCTGACCCGCCACGGGCTGCGCGTGGGCATGACCAGCACCGACGGGGTCTACATCGAAGGCCAGCGCATCGACACCGGCGACTGCAGCGGCCCCAAGAGCGCGCGCAATGTGCTGGGCCACCCGGATGTGGACGCCGCCGTGCTGGAAACGGCGCGCGGCGGCATGCTGCGCGAAGGCCTGGCCTTTGACCGCTGCGACGTGGCGGTGGTGACCAATGTCGGCAGCGGCGACCATCTGGGCCTGAACTACATCACCACGGTCGAGGACCTGGCCGTGCTCAAGCGCGTGATCGTGCAGAACATCACCGCCCAGGGCGTGGCCGTGCTGAATGCGGCCGATCCCATCGTGGCGGCCATGGCGAGTCACTGCCCGGGTTCCGTCACCTTTTTTGCCGCGGATCGGAATCATCCGGTCATGGCCACCCACCTGGCCCAGGGCCGGCGCGCCGTCTATGTGGACAACGACTGCGTGGTAGCCGCCGAGGGCCCGGCGCGGCACCGGATACCGCTGGCCGGGGTGCCGATCACCCATGGCGGCGCCATCGGCTTCCAGGTGGAAAACGTGATGGCTGCGGTGGCGGCGGCCTGGGGCCTGGGGCTGGGTTGGGACACGATTGGCCGCGCTCTGGCCGACTTCGTCAACGACAGCGACAACGCGCAAGGCCGCTTCAACGTGTTCAGCTACCGGGGCGCCACGGTCATTGCCGACTATGGCCACAACCCGGACGCGATTGCCGCCCTGGTGCGGGCGGTGGACGCCCTGCCCGCCAAGCGGCGTTCGGTCGTCATCAGCGGCGCCGGCGACCGGCGCGACGAGGATATCCGGCAGCAGACCGAGATCCTGGGCGATGCCTTCGATGACGTGGTGCTGTATGAGGACGCCTGCCAGCGCGGCCGCACCGATGGCGAGGTGCTGGCCTTGCTGCGCGAAGGCCTGGCGAATGCCAAGCGCACCTGTTCGATCCATGAAATCCAAGGCGAATTCCTGGCCATCGATACCGCGATGGACCGGCTGTGCGAAGGGGATCTGTGCCTGATCCTGGTGGATCAGGTGGAAGAGGCGCTGGCGCACATCGAAGCCCGCATCGCGCAGGATACCTAGCACACCCCCAGGCTGCGCGCACTGCCGCTCCGCATGAAATGACCTAAGCGGGAAACGCCGTGGAACCGGCTTTGCCGGGCCACTGGCGTTGTCCCCCCAGGGGGAGAGGGCAGCTACACGCAGTGAGCTGCCAACAGGGGGGTCAACTTTCTTGCGTCGGGTCGCGCCCCATCAGCGCGGCCACGGCCTGGGCCGGCTGCATTTGCCCGTCGAGCAGGGCCACCACGCCCTGGGCAATCGGCATTTCCACCCCCAGGCCCAGCGCGCGCTGCACCACGGTGCGGGCGCAGTACACCCCTTCGGCCACATGGCCCAGAGACGCCAGAACCTGCTGCAGGCTCTGGCCCTGCGCCAGCAGCAAACCGACCTTGCGGTTGCGGCTCAAGTCGCCAGTGGCGGTGAGCACCAGATCGCCCAGGCCGGACAGCCCCATGAAGGTTTCCATCCGTGCGCCCAGCGCCAGCCCCAGCCGCGTCATCTCGGCCAGACCGCGCGTGATGAGCGCCGCCCGGGCGTTGAGCCCCAGGTTGAGGCCATCACACAGGCCGGTGGCGATGGCCAGCACGTTCTTGACCGCACCGCCCACCTCCACGCCCACGATGTCGTCGTTGGCATAGACCCGCAGCGTCGGGCTGTGAAAGGCGTCCACCAGGGTCTGGCGCACGCGTGCGTGGCTGCTGGCGGCCACCAGCGCCGTCGGCTGGCCGCGCGCCACTTCCTGGGCAAAACTCGGGCCGCTGAGCACGCCCGCGATCAAATCGGGCGCCGCCTGCGCCTGTATTTCGTGGGCCAGCAGCCCGAAAGATCCTGAAATGGCAGGCTCGAAGCCCTTGCACAGCCAGGCCACGGGTTGCCTGAAATCGCGGATCTGCTGCAATACACCGCGCAAGCCGGCCATGGGCGTGGCCACGATGACCAGATCCTGCCCCTGCACCGCCTCGGCCAGCACCGCAGCCGAGCCGTCGATCACCTGCAACGCGTCCGGCAGAGCCATGCCCGGCAGATAGCGCGCATTCAGGCGCTGGGCCTGCATCGCCGCGACCTGGGCCGGGTCCCGCGCCCACAGCGTCACCGCATGCCGGGCCAGCGGGTTCTGGGCCGCGCTCATGGCCAGCGCCGTGCCCCATGCACCGGCCCCCAAGACTATGATTTTCATGGCATCCGGCGCTTGATCGACGAGGGTCCGGCGGCTTATTGGACCGGGGTTTCGCCGGCCTGGGCCAGTTGCTGCTGCTCGTACATGGACTGGAAGTTGATCTCGGACAGGTGCACGGGCGGAAAGCCGGCGCGCTGGATCAGGTCGGCCACGTTGCCGCGCAGGTAGGGATAGACGATCTGCGGGCAGGCAATGCCCATGATCGGGCCCATCTGGTCTTCGGGCAGGTTGCGGATTTCGAAAATGCCGGCCTGGCGCACTTCGACCAGAAACACCGTCCGTTCCTTGATCTGGGTATGCACGGTGGCCGTCACGACCACTTCATACATGCCGTCGGCCACGGGCTTGCCTTCCACGCCGAGCTGGATGTCCACCACGGGCTGCTCCTGCTCGCGCAGGATGGCGGGGGAATTGGGCTGCTCCAGCGAAGTCTCCTTGAGGTAAACGCGCTGGATCTGGAAAACGGGTTCTTGCATGTCAGCCATGGCTTTTCTTTCGGGTCAAAACGATGATTTAGGGCCTGTTCACACTATTTTTGCAAGTGCGAACGGAGTGAAAACAACGCCCGCCCGGCAGGAATACCGAAGCGGGCCCACGATCGGGATCGGCCGATTATCTCAGGCCGGCTGATGCGTCCCCACGCGCCCTCGCTTCGTGGGGCCGCTTCGTCTTGGGACGGCCCCCGGCCGCGACTCAAGCGTTGAGCAAAGGGACCAGCCCGCCCTGGCCGTCGAGCGCGACCAGGTCGTCACAGCCGCCCACATGGGTGCTGCCGATGAATATCTGCGGCACGGTGCGACGCCCGGTGATCGCCATCATCTGCTCGCGCGCCTGCGGGTCGGTGTCGATGCGGATCTCCTCGATCTGCTCGACACCCTTGGACTTGAGGATCTGCTTGGCCCGCACGCAGTAGGGGCAGACCGCGGTGGTGTACATCTTCACAGCTTGCATGGGATCAATTCCTTCTGTTCATGGCACTCAGGGGGCGGCGGACGAAACCGGCCTCAGCCCTTTTCAACCGGCAGGCTGGCCGATTTCCAGCCGGACAGGCCGCCGCCCAGGGATTGGGCCTTGAGGTAGCCCAGTCCCTTGGCGATGCTGGTGGCGCTGCGGGAACGCATGCCGCTCTGGCACACGAAGATCACGGGCAGGTCCTTGTTTTTCACCACATCGGGCAGCTTCTTGGCCAGTTGGCCCAGGGGGATGTGCTTGGCGCCGGTGACGTGGCCGGCGGCGAATTCATTGGCTTCGCAGACATCGATGACGACCGCTTTTTCGTGGTTGATGAGCTGGACCGCGCCCGTGGGGGTCAGCGAACCCCCTGCCGCGCCCCGCAACACGGGCCACAGCAGCAAGCCGCCCGAGGTCACAGCGATCAAAATCAGCGTCCAGTTGTCGATAAGAAATTTCACTTGGTTCCTTGTATTTCCAGCATCAAAGGACCTGATTTTAGAATGGGGGGCTTTTTGCTGCAGGACCGGATCAATTTGCCCCCCCACCATGCAGCCTGTTTATGGCCCCTTGAATCCCTACCACCATGTACAAACTCGTGCTCATTCGCCACGGCGAATCGACCTGGAATCTGGAAAACCGCTTCACCGGCTGGACCGATGTCGATCTCACGCCCACCGGCGTCTCGCAGGCCATGTCGGCCGGCAAGCTGCTCAAGGCCGAAGGCTACGACTTCGACCTGGCCTGCACCAGTGTGCTCAAGCGCGCCATCCACACCCTCTGGTACTGCCTGGACGAGATGGACCGCAGCTGGCTGCCGGTGGTCAAGGACTGGCGCCTCAACGAGCGCCACTACGGCGCGCTGCAGGGCCTGAACAAGGCCGACATGGCCAAGCAGTACGGCGACGCCCAGGTGCTGACGTGGCGTCGCAGCTACGACATCCCGCCGCCGGCGCTGACCCCCGAGGACCCGCGCTGCGAGCGCAGCGACCGGCGCTACGCCGGACTTGATCCCAGTGACGTGCCGCTGACCGAGTGCCTGAAGGACACGGTGGCACGCGTGCTGCCGTTCTGGAACGAAACCCTGGCGCCGGCCATCAAGGCGGGCAAACGGGTCGTGGTGTCCGCCCACGGCAACTCCATCCGCGCCCTGGTGAAGTACCTGGACAACATTGCCGACGCCGACATCGTGGGCTTGAATATCCCCAACGGCATACCGCTGGTGTACGAGCTGGACGACAAGCTCCAACCCCTCCGCCACTACTACCTGGGCGACGCGGAAGCTGCCGTCCGCGCCGCCGCCGCGGTGGCGTCCCAGGGCCAGGCCTGAGCCCGCCCCGGGTCAACGCCGGTGCAGTCCGCCTATTTTTGTGCCAGCGGCCAGGCGGCGGGGAACCCCGGCGGCCGACCTGGCTCCAACCGTGTATATTGAAGCGCAGAAGGAATATTTATGGGTCAAAAACTCAAAATCACAGGCTGGATTTCATTGGGCGTTCTCGCCGGTGCGCTGACCACGGTCTCGTTGCAGACGGTGGCACGCGGCACGCTGGCACCGCTGCCGCTGGAAGAGCTGCAGCAGCTCGCGGCCGTGTTCGGCATGATCAAGACCGATTACGTCGAGCCGGTGGACGAGAAAAAGCTCATCACCGATGCCATCTCCGGCATGGTGGCCAGCCTGGATCCGCACTCGCAGTATTTCGACAAGAAGTCGTACAAGGAATTCCGCGAAGGCACGACCGGCCGCTTCGTCGGCGTGGGGATCGAGATCACGCAGGAAGACGGCCTGGTCAAGGTGGTGTCTCCGATCGAGGGCTCGCCCGCTTACCGTGCCGGCCTCAAGACCAACGACCTGATCACCAAGATCGACGATACCGCCGTCAAGGGCCTGTCGCTGAACGAAGCCGTCAAGCGCATGCGCGGCGAGCCCAATACCAAGGTGCTGCTGACGATTTTCCGCAAGGACGAAAACCGCTCCTTCCCCGTCACCATCGTGCGCGAGGAGATCAAGACCCAGTCGGTCAAGGCCAAGGTCATCGAGCCCGGCTACGCCTGGGTCCGCCTGAGCCAGTTCCAGGAGCGAACCGTCGAGGACTTCGCGCACAAGGTCGAAGACATCTACAAGCAGGAGCCCGGCCTCAAGGGTCTGGTGCTGGACCTGCGCAATGATCCGGGCGGCCTGCTCGACGCCGCCGTGGCCATTTCGGCGGCCTTCCTGCCCGAGAACGTGACCGTGGTGTCGACCAATGGCCAACTGGCTGAAAGCAAGTTCACCTTCAAGGCCGCGCCCGAGTTCTACCAGCGCCGCGGCAACAGCGATCCGCTCAAACGCCTGCCTGCCGCGCTGAAAAAAGTGCCGCTGGTGGTGCTGGTCAACGAAGGCTCGGCCTCGGCCAGCGAGATCGTGGCCGGCGCACTGCAGGACCACAAGCGCGCCAGCATCATGGGCAGCCAGACCTTTGGCAAGGGCTCGGTTCAGACGGTGCGCCCGCTCGGCCCCGACACCGGCCTGAAGATCACGACCGCGCGCTATTACACGCCCAGCGGCAAATCCATCCAGGCCCGCGGCATCGTGCCCGATGTCATGGTGGACGAAACGGCGGAAGGCAACCTGTTTTCCGTGCTGCGCACGCGCGAGGCCGATCTTGAGAAACACCTGGCCAGCGGCCAGGGCGCCGAGATCAAGGACGAGGCCCGGGAAAAAGCCCGCGATGCCGCCCTGAAGAGGCTCGAGGAGGAAGCGAAAAAACCGCCGCAGGACCGCAAACTGCCAGAATTCGGCAGCGACAAGGACTTCCAGCTGATCCAGGCCCTCAACCAGCTCAAGGGCCAGCCGGTGATGGTCAGCAAGACCCAGACCGAGCGCAAGGAAGCGCCGAAGGAAAACTAGGGATCGTTTGGACCCCCGGCCACGGGTGTGAACGTCCCTGATCGCGCATGACCGACGACCAGCTGCTGCGCTATTCGCGCCATATCCTGCTCGAAGAGATCGGCATCGAAGGCCAGCAGCGCATCCTCGACGGCCGTGCGCTGGTCATCGGCGCCGGCGGCCTGGGCTCACCGGTGGCGCTGTACCTCGGCTCGGCCGGTGTCGGCCACATCACCGTCGTCGACCACGACACGGTCGATGTGACCAACCTGCAGCGCCAGATCGCACACACCCTGGAGCGTGTCGGCCTCCCCAAGGTCGATTCCCTGCTGCAGGCCGTGGCCGCCATCAACCCCGAGGTTCACGTCACGCCCGTGGCGCAGCGCGCCGACGCGGCGCTGCTCGACACCCTGGTGGCGCAGGCCGATGTGGTGCTGGACTGCTGCGACAACTTCAGCACCCGGCACAAAGTCAACGCGGCCTGCGTGAAGCACCGCAAGCCACTGGTCTCGGGCGCGGCCATCCGCTTCGACGGCCAGATTTCGGTCTACGACCCGCGTTCGCCGTCCTCGCCGTGCTACGCCTGTGTTTTCCCCGCTGACGACAACTTCGAGGAAACCCGCTGCGCCACCCTGGGCGTGTTTGCGCCGCTGGTGGGCATCATCGGCAGCATGCAGGCGGCCGAAGCGCTCAAGCTGCTCAGTGGCGCCGGCTCGTCGCTGGCCGGACGGCTGTTGATGCTCGACGGCCGCAACCTGGAGTGGAACGAGGTCCGCCTCCCGCGCAACCCCGCCTGCGCGGTGTGTGCCGCGCCGCCCCCCTGAGCTTCGCGGGGCCAGCGACCACCCGGGGTTCAGTGGCAACTGCCGTGGCGCTTGCGGAATTCCCGCGGCCGTTCTGGCCGCGCATCGGCGAATAGACCGCGCCTATGGGCCCGCGCCTGCGCTTCCTGCGCTGCATAGGGGCCGGCATTGCGCCGATACCGGTAGGACCAGGCCTGTCCCTGGCTCACCATCCAGGCGCCAACGTCCTGGCCCTGCAGGGTGATGCGGGCCAGCAAGCGGCCGTGATCGTCCGCCCGCCGCCCACGCACCTGCACCTGCTGGCCCAGCACGTGGGCCGCCAGCACCGAGCGGGCCGTCTCGCCGTGCTGTTGGCAGATCTCGGGCGCATCCATGCCGTCCACCCGGATTGAGCGCGGTGCGCCGCCGCGCTGCGGGCGCACCCAAAGTGTGTCGCCGTCGGTCACATAGGTCACCGTGCCCAGCCAAGCGGGCTTGGCGGCTGTCGCCTGCGCCCCGGAAAAACCCATGAAAACCATCACCAGCAGCAGCCCCTGTGCCGACCAGCGACCCGGTCGATCCAGCCAACCGGAAAATTCCCGTCCGTTCATTCCCATCTCCCTCCTACCACAGTCGCCGCCGGGCGCGTAAAGAAAGCGCTGTGATCCGTGCAAAGGCCGCCAAATGGCAACTTATTCGGGCCGTATTTCATACCTCGGCCCGGATCCTACCTGTTAGACTTTCCAAGTAACTTATCGATCCAGCCCGTGACCTTGCCCGACCCCGCCCTGATTGACCTGCACGCCTTGCGTCTGGACGATGCGCGCGCGCTGATCGGACATGCCGGCGCCGCCAATCTGCCGGAACCGGACGCGGGACCCGCGGTCTATCTGCAAGGTGTCATCGACAGCCTGTGCGAGCTCTCGCTCAAGGACCCGTTGACCGGACTGGCCAACCGGCGCCATTTCCGCGCCGTGCTGGCGCGCGAGCTCGATATTGTGGCGCGCTCCGGCAACTCGGCGCTGTTGTTGATGCTGGACATCGATCACTTCAAAAAAATCAACGATAGCCACGGCCACCTGACCGGCGACAGGGTTTTGCAGGCCGTGGCGCGCTGTGTCGCCTCTTGCGTGCGTCCGCAGGACACCGTAGCGCGCTATGGCGGCGAGGAATTTGCCGTGGTGCTGCCGGACTGCCAGGTCAGCTATGGCGAAACTGTGGCCGAGCGCATCCGTCAGTCGCTGTCGGCCCTGTCCATCACGGTGTCGCCGGTGCTGAACCTGCAGATCTCCATGAGCATCGGTGGCGCCTTCGCCCCGGTCTGGGTCCGCTCCACGGCCGACCTGTGGACCGAGCGTGCCGACACCCAGCTCTACCGGGCCAAGGCCGGGGGACGCAACCGGGTGTGCATGGACCATCAACAAGTCATTTCCGTGAGTGCGGAAGAGAAAAGCCTCCTGTTCGGCCCCCTCACGATGGGTGAGCCGGCCTGGATTGAAAATGTGCCCAATGAGGCCACCGACAGTGCAATGCAGAGGTTGAACTGATGAGTGATGTACTGACCCCCCCGCAGAATCCCCCGCCCGCGCCATCCATGCCCCTCAAGCCCCTGGGCAAGGTGCTGGCCATCACCAGCGGCAAAGGCGGTGTGGGCAAGACCTTTGTCTCCGCCAATCTGGCCGCCGCGCTGGCCAAGCGCGGCCACCGGGTACTGGTGCTCGACGCCGACCTCGGTCTGGCCAACCTGGATGTGGTGCTCAACCTGTACCCCAAGACCACCTTGCACGACGTATTCACCGGCAAGGCCAAGCTGGAGGATGCCATCATCAAGGCCCCCGGGGGGTTCTCGGTGTTGCTGGCGGGTTCCGGCATGGTCGAGTACTCGCGCCTGACGCCAGAAGTTCGCGATGACTTCATTCGCATCATGGAAAGCCTGGTGCCCCGCTATGACGTGGTGCTGCTCGACACCGGCGCCGGCATTTCCGATGTGGTCCTGTTTGCCGTGTCGCTGGCCTCCGAAGTGCTGCTGGTCGCCACGCCCGAGCCGACTTCGCTCACCGACGCCTACGCCACGATCAAGGTGCTGATTGGCCAGCAGAAGCGCCAGAGCATCCGCATGATCATCAACCAGACCGCCCGCCTGGGTGACGGCCGGGCCATCACGGTCCAGTTGCAGCAGGTGCTGGACCGGTTCGTCCCGGGTGAACCGGGCCGCCCGATCCGTCTGGTTCACATGGGCGACATCCCGGCCGACCCCGCAGTGCGCCAGGCCATCATGCGCCGCCAGCTGTTGATGCAAAACACGCCGAGTTGCCCGGCTGGCCTGGCCATGGCCCAACTGGCCGTCAAGCTCGAGGAAACCGTCATGCCCAAGCTGGCGTGACGCCACTCTGGGCTGCCTCATCCCGGGCAGTTCAGGCCGAGACGATCCAGCCTTCCAGCGCGTCCATCGTCTCGGGCAGACCGTAGCGCGGCGCGCCCTGCCCCCAGCCCCACGCGGCCTGCAACAGGCACAGTACGGCATCGAGCGAATCGCCGCTGGCATCATCGATGACCGCATCGCGCTGCGCGTGCGTCAGCTTGAGCCGCAACCCCAGGCGCGTCTGGCCGTGCTCCAGCGCGGTCACCAGATCCTTGCGGGCAATCAGCCGTTCCGGTGTTTGCCGGGCCCGGTCATCGCTCTTGTAGCTGCGTTGGCCCAGCACCTCGCGGGCCAGCAGGCCCGGATAGCCCTCCAGCGCCACGCGCCGCGGCTGGCCCGAGGCATCGACATCCTGCGAATCGCCCGGATGCAGGCCCGGCAGATGCACGCCCGCCTGAAGCAGCAGCGGCACGCCGGCATGCAGCATGTAGGCCACCGGCGGGTTGACCCATTTCATGGAGGGGCTAGCCCCGGCCGGCCCATCGGTGGCCCGGTGGGCGAACTTCGCGCCCGCCGGCCGCGCATCGCAAAACGCGGCGAAGGTGTCCCGGATCTGCTCGCGGCTCAAGCTGGCGTAATGGCGGATGCAGGCTTCCCACTGCAGCGGCCAGCCCAGCTGCCGCACCAGTTCACGCGGCAGGCCGAACGGGAAATCAAAGGCGCCCAGCCAATCGCCGGGCTGGGCCAGCCAGGCGGCAAACCCCTGCAGGGATTCGATACGCTCCAGTTTGGACAACTGGACCCGGTTGTCCTGCCTGGCCCCGAAGGCCAAAACAATGGATTTTTTGCGGGTCGGGCGACTGGAGAAATCGCAACCAAGAAGGCGCTGCGCCTGCATGCCGGAACGCGGGGGAATAAGGGAGGGAGAAGTCGCCGGAGCCGCCGCTCAGACCCGGCCGATGATGGAAGCCGTGGCCATCAATTCCTCCAGCAGCGCCAGCGAAACGAGGCCGGACACGGCATAGGGATCGAGTTCGGGCTTCTCGGAATATTTGAGCAGGATGGAGGTGTTGATGCGCGACAGGTTGACCTGCCCCATGGTCCAGCCGCCGAAACGCCGCTCGCTGATTTCCTCGTAATGCAGCAGCACCACATCCTTGTGGCGCGCATCGCGCTGGATGTGGCCGTACAGATCGCTCACCGCATTGCGGCCGCCCTCGATGGCCTGCAGGAAGATGCCGCCGCCGTAGCACAGGATGCCGGTGATGCCGCAGGTCGGGTTGTATTGGCGCGACTGCGTCAGGATGTTTTCGATGGCCTCGGCGCTCGAATCGACCGCGCGGCTGGCATAAAGCAGACGGACCAGCATCAGGCCTCCTGCCGGGC
>Ga0210129_1000117_pt1 | contig 22113 bp, 18 predicted proteins | sample WestPond_Cattail_2_FD_185582 | JGI IMG/M metagenome (GOLD analysis project Ga0210129, IMG submission 185582) | Wetland microbial communities from the San Francisco Bay, California, USA, that impact long-term carbon sequestration -... | ecosystem: Environmental > Aquatic > Marine > Wetlands ... | reverse complement strand
GCTGGTGCGCATCTGCCGTGGCAAGAGCGTGCTGTGCGCGCTGGACAACACCTGGGGTGCGGGTCTGGCCTTCCAGCCGTTTGATCTCGGTGATGGCCTGGGCGTGGACATCTCGGTCCATGCCCTGACCAAGTACCCCAGTGGCGGCGGCGACGTGCTCATGGGCAGCATCATCACGTGCGACCAGGCGCTGCACCTGCGCATCAAGCTCTGCCACATGCGTCTGGGGCTGGGCGTGGGTGCCAATGACGTGGAAGCGGTGCTGCGCTCGCTGCCCAGCCTGGCCTTGCGCTACCAGGCGCATGACGCTACTGCGCGCGAGCTGGCCCGCTGGTGCCTCGGGCGTTCCGAATTCGCGCAGGTGCTGCACCCGGCGCTCCCCGCATCGCCCGGCCACGCGCACTGGCAGGCCCTGTGCCAACCCGGCGTCGGGGGGGCGGCCGGCCTGTTCAGCGTGATGTTCGATGCCCGGTACACGCAGCCCCAGGTCGATGCGTTTTGCGACGCCCTGCGCCTGTTCAAGCTCGGCTACAGCTGGGGCGGCCCCATGAGCCTGGTGGTGCCTTATGAGCTGGCCTCCATGCGCAGCACCTGGCCGGCGCATCTGCAACGCGGCCGCCTGGTGCGTTTTTCCGTCGGTCTGGAGGCCGTTGCCGACCTGCAGGCCGATCTGGCGCAGGCACTCGCCGCCTTGCCGCGCTGAATTGGTGTTTTCCTGAGTAGCCAGTCGGACGGACTGGGGTTAGCCTTGCCGTCCATGACTGAAATCAAACCTGCTTCCGATCCCGCTGAGCTGCCCGTGAATCCCGGACCCTATGTGCCGCCGCCGCCCGAAGGCCCGAAGCGCGAGATCGTGGCGCTCGGTCTGGCCGATCCTTTTCGCTGGCTGGCGCGGGGTTGGCGCGACCTGTATTGCGCCAAGGGCATTGCCGTGTTCTATGGCTTTTTCTTCTGGGCCATGGCCATGCTCCTGGGCGCCGTGTTTCGCAACCTGCCCGAGTACACCCTGTCCTTCGCCTCGGGCTGCCTGCTGGTCGGCCCCTTCATGGCCATGGGGCTGTACGAGGTCAGCCGGCGCTGCGAACAGGGCCTGGCGCCCGACCTGACCCTCTCGCTGACCTGCTGGGACTCGCATCTGGGCAGCATGGGCATGCTGGTGCTGGTGCTGATCGTGCTGGAGTTGCTCTGGGGCCGGGCCTCGCTGGTGGTGTTTGCGGTGTTCTTCAATACCGGCATGCCGTCCACGACCGGGGTACTGCAGGCGATCTTCAATCCGGAGAACTGGGAGTTCGTCGCGGTCTATCTGGTGGTGGGCGGCATCTTTGCCGGCCTGGTGTTCGCCACTTCCGTGGTGTCCATCCCCATGATCCTGGACCGCGACACCGACGCCATCTCGGCGTCGATCACCAGCCTGCAGGTGTTTTTCAGCAACCTGCCGGTCATGCTGTTGTGGGGCGCGCTCATCAGCCTGCTGGTCTTCGTGGCCCTGCTGCCGTGGGGCCTGGGCCTGCTGCTCGTCGGGCCCTGGCTCGGGCACGCGAGCTGGCATGCGTACCGGGGGTCGGTGAAGTGGCTGGACAGCGCGCCTACGGTTTGAGGTTGGCCTAAGCCGGCTGCGCGACCAGTTCTTTCGCCAGCGCCCGCATCGCCTGCACGGAGCGGTCCCTCGGTCTGATTTCCTGCGCCTGCGCGTACTGCTTGAAGTTGCGTTCCATCGACTGCACGTACACCGGGTCGTAGTGCAGGGTCAGCAGTTCCTGCACCACGGGCTCAATGTTTCCAGCGCGCACCTGGGATTTCCAGCCTTCGACCACTTGCTTGCCGCGGATCTGGATCAGGGCGTCCAGGCGGTCGCAAAACATTTCGCGTTCCCGCACGAAGAAGTCGTAGTCTTCCATCAGCAGCGCCACCCGCTCCGCATCGGGCAGCACCAGGTTCAGGCACTGGCCGGCCCGGATGGCGTCCATCAGGGCCGTGGGCACGGCCACGTTGCCGACCTTCTTGCTTTCGCTTTCCACATACACCGGGAGCGCGGGGTCGAGCCGGCGCAGCGCATCCCAGACCCGGGTGTCGAAATGCTTTTGCGTCGGCTGCGGCACGCCCGGAATGGCCCCCAGCACCGAGCTGCGGTGGTTGGCCAGGGCTTCCAGGTCCAGCACCTGGGCGCCGGCCGTGGCCAGTGCCTGCAGCAGCCGGGTCTTGCCGGAGCCGGTGGTGCCGCAGATCACGCGCCAGTCGAATTGCGGCGCCAGGCGCGGAATGTCTTCCAGCACGGCGGCCCGAAACGCCTTGTAGCCGCCCTCGATCAGGGTGACGCGAAAACCGATCTCGCTGAGCACCAGGCTCAACGAGCCGCTGCGCTTGCCGCCGCGCCAGCAGTAGGCCAGCGGCTTCCAGTCCTTCGGCTTGGCTATCACCTCGCGTTCGATATGGGCGGAGATGTTGCGGGCGGCGATCGCGGCCCCGCGTTTTTTGGCCTCGAAGGCGTTGACCTGCTTGTAGATCGTACCGATGGTCTTGCGTTCTTCGTTGTTGAGCGTGGGCCAGTTCACGGCGCCGGGCAGGTGGTCCTCCAGGTATTCGTCTTCGCTGCGGGCGTCGATGAGGGTGTCGAATTCGTCAAGACGGCTTAAGGCTTCGGCGGCGGCAATCGTGGTCAGGCTCATGGAAGCAGTTTTTTGAGTTCAGGCCAGACGTTGTCCAGCATGATGGGCTGCGCCTGTTCGGTCGGGTGGAGGCGGTCGCGCTGGAACAACCGGGCCGAATCCGGGATATCGACCATGCCTTTAAGTAAAAACGGCACCAGCGCGGTTTGGCGGGTTCGGGCCACCGTGCGGTACAGGGCCCCAAAGCGCTGGGAATAGTCCTGACCGTAATTGGGCGGCATCTGCATGCCCACCAGCAGTACCCGCGCTCCGGCCTGCTGTGCGGCCTGCGTCATCTGGCCCAGGTTGTCCTGGGTGGATTTCAGTGGCAGGCCGCGCAGCGCGTCGTTGGCGCCAAGCTCGATGATCACATGGGTGGGCCGGTGTTTCACCAGCAGGGCCGGCAGGCGCGAACGCCCGCCCGAGGTGGTTTCCCCGCTGATGCTGGCGTTGATGATCCTGGCGGGCTTGCCCTCCTGGATCAGCCGCTGCTCCAGCAGGGCCACCCAGCCACTGCCGCGTTTGAGGCCATACTCTGCGCTGAGGGAATCGCCCAGCACCAGAATCGTCCTGGCCGGGGCGGCCGCAGGTGGATTGGCGGCGCTGGAAAACCCCGCAGCAGCCGCCAACAGGCCAGCCGCGATAAAGTGTCGTCGATACAAAGAAAGCCTCATGTCTGATTCAATCATTTCCGTTGAACATGTTTTCAAGTCCGTGACCGATTCCACCGGTACCCTCGATATTTTGCGCGATATCGATTTCACCCTGAAAGCCAGGGAAACCGTGGCCATCGTCGGCGCCTCCGGTTCGGGCAAAAGCACACTGCTGTCCATCATGGCCGGGCTGGACACGCCCTCGCGCGGCACGGTGCGGCTGGCGGGGCAGGATCTGTTTGCCATCGACGAAGACGCGCGTGCCGCCCTGCGGGCCCAGAAGGTGGGGTTCGTGTTCCAGAGTTTCCAGTTGCTGGGCAACCTGACGGCGCTGGAAAACGTGATGCTCCCGCTGGAACTGGCGGGTCGCCGGGATGCCCGCACGGCCGCCACCGGCATGCTGGCCCGCGTGGGCCTGTCGGAGCGTTTGAACCACTACCCCAAGGTGCTCAGTGGCGGCGAGCAGCAGCGCGTGGCGCTGGCGCGCGCCTTCGTGGTGCAGCCGGCCGTGCTGCTGGCGGACGAGCCCACCGGCAGCCTGGACTTCGCCACCGGGGAAAAGGTGATGGAACTGATGTTCGACCTCAACCGGGAACTGGGCACGACGCTGGTGCTGGTGACGCACGACCGGGCGATTGCCGAGCGCTGTGAGCGGCGGATCACGATTGAGGCGGGTTGTATTGTGGTGGCCTGAGTTTTTTTCGTTCCTGAGCGGGGATAATCCCACCCATGTCCTCCCCCAAAGTTCTGTTCGGCTTTCATGCCGTCGGCGTGCGCCTGAAGACCGCGCCCCAATCCATCATCGAGATCTATTTCGAGCCGACCCGGCGCGACGCGCGCATGCGCCAGTTCCTGGATCGGGTCAAGGAGGCCGGGGTGCGGCTGATCGAGGCCGACGGCCTGCGCCTGTCCAAGCTGTGCGGCAGCCATGGCCACCAGGGCGTGGCGGCCCGGGTCGAACCGGTAGCCCAGGTCAATTCGCTGGACGACCTGCTGGATTCGCTGAGCGAACCGCCCCTGCTGCTGGTGCTCGACGGCGTCACCGACCCGCACAACCTGGGCGCCTGCCTGCGTGTGGTCGATGGCGCCGGCGCGCACGCCGTGATCGCGCCCAAGGACCATGCGGTGGGCGTCAATGCCACCGTGGCCAAGGTGGCCAGCGGCGCGGCCGAGACGGTGCCGTATTTCATGGTGACCAACCTGGCCCGCACCCTGGGTGAGCTCAAGGAGCGCAACATCTGGTGCATCGGCACCAGCGATGATGCGCCCAAGACGATCTACCAGGTGGACCTCAAGGGTCCGGTGGCGCTGGTGCTGGGTGCGGAGGGGGAGGGGATGCGCCAGCTCACCCGCAAGACCTGCGACGAGCTGGTCAGCATTCCAATGAAGGGCGCGGTCGAGAGCCTGAATGTCTCGGTGGCCAGTGGGGTGTGCCTGTACGAGGCCTTGCGCCAGCGCGGTTGAATTCCCTCGGGTTCCGACTCAGGCGCGAACGTCGAGCAGTTGGCCGGTGGTCTGGCCCTGGGTATTCAGCGTGGTCTGGGTGCGAGGTGGCTGGCTTTCCAGCGAACTGACGTTGTCCTGCGCCTGGGCGGCCTGCTGTCGGGCTTGGTTGGTCTGGGCTTCCAGGGTCCGGACGTCATCCTGCGCCTGAGCCGCGTCGCGCCGGGCCTGCTGCAGCTTGAACTGGTACAGGCCTAGCTGGGCGCTCGGCACGGCGCTGGAGTTTGCTGGCAGGCCAAACACGGCGGCTTCCTCTTCAGGCCCGGGTATTGACGATCCGGCCGGTGGTCTGGCCCTGGGTGTTGACCACAGGCTGCGGTTTCTTGTTCTCGGTTTGCTGCGCCCGGGCCGCGGCCTGCCGCTGTTCCGCCGCGTAGTCCTGGGAGCGGTTTTTTTCCGGCGGCCGGGCTGGGGCCGGTGGTGGGCTGGCCGGGCGAGTCGGGGACGAGATTTCCATGATGATGGGCTCCGCAGGTTATGCTGGTTCGAATCTACGACGGGGGTATCTCGGTGTCAAGATCATCCGCAGCTGACCGTAACATGATGGCCGAGGGGCTTGATCGCCGTCATCTGCTCAGGCTGGCCGTGGCCAGCGCCAGCAGCCTGTGGCTGCCGCGCCGTGCGTGGAGCCAGTCCCGCTGGGACAGCAACCCTTTCACGCTGGGCGTGGCCAGCGGATCACCCGGGCATGATTCGGTGGTGCTGTGGACCCGGCTGGTCGCGCCCCGCCTGGATGGCGCCGCGCCCGCCCCCGTGACCCTGCGCTGGGAAGTGGCGCATGACGAAGCTTTCACCCGCATCGTCCAGCACGGCCAGACCCAGGCCCTGGCCGAACTGGCCTATGCGGCGCATGTCGAGGTGGCCGGGCTGGAACCCGACCGCTGGTATTTCTACCGCTTCATGGCGGGCGATGCGCTCAGCCCGGTGGGCCGCACCCGCACCTTTCCCCACCCGTTGGCCGTGGTCGCGCGCCTGCGGCTGGCTTATGCCTCGTGCCAGCGCTGGGAGCACGGCTACTACAGCGCCTGGCGCCACCTGCGCGCGGAAAACCCCGACGCCGTGCTCTTTCTGGGCGACTACATCTACGAATACCCGGGTGCCCTCCATGCGGTGCGCCCGGTGACGGGCGGCTGGGTGACCACGCTGGAGGACTACCGACAACGCTATGCCCTGCACCGGAGCGATCCGGACCTGCGGGCCATGCATGCGGCCTGTCCCTGGCTGGTGACGTGGGACGACCATGAAGTCCAGAACGACTATGCCGGCATGCACGAGGGCAGCGGCACGCCGCTGCTGGGCACGGTGGCCGACTTTCCCGCCCGCCGCGCGGCGGCCTACCAGGCCTGGTACGAGCACATGCCGGTACGCGCTTCGGTGCTGACGCAAGGCCTGGAGGGCCTGGCGCGCGGCGCCGAGTTGCGCATCTACCAGCAGGTGCCCTATGGCCGGCTGGCCACGCTCTACCTGCTCGATGGCCGCCAGTACCGCGACCGCCAGCCCTGCCTGAAAGACGGCCGGCCGGGCGGTCGCCTGGTGGACCCGGCGCGCTGCCCGGACTGGAACGATCCGCAGCGCACTTATCTGGGCCACCAGCAGGAGCAGTGGCTCGATGGCGCGCTGGCCAAATCAGCGGGGCAATGGAACGTGATCGGGCAGCAGACCCTGTTTGGCCCGCGCGATGCCCAACCCGGGCCGGGCCAGCGCCTGTGGAACGACGGCTGGGACGGCTATGCCGCCGCGCGCACGCGCCTGACCGACTCGTTGCGCCGGCATGCCGTGGTCAACCCGGTGCTGCTGGGCGGCGATGTGCACGAGAACTGGGTCGGCCACGTGCGGGCCGATTACGCGGACGCGGCCAGTCCCACGGTGGGCGTCGAGTTCTGCGGCACCAGCATCACCTCGCGTGCCGGCGGCGCGGCGCAGGTGCCCGAGCGGTTGGCCGAGAACCCGCACTTCGTGTTTGCCGACGGCCAGTACCGCGGCTACGGCGTGGCCGAGTTCACGCCCGGCCAGTTGACCACCACCTTGCGGGCGGTGCAGGATGCGACGCGTGCCGATTCCGACGTCTTCACGCTGGCGCGCTTTGCCGTGCCCAGCGGCCGGGCGCGGATCGAACGGGCCTGACCAACTTGGGCGTCAGAAATTCTGTGCCCACCACAGGCGCAGGCGCATGCCGGCCTCGGTGGTGTAGCCGACCTCGGCAAAGCGGATGCGGCCCTGCGCATCCAGCACGATGAAGGCCGGCACGGACGACAGGCCATAGCGGCGGGCCAGCGCGCCATCGGGATCGACGACCGAAAGCCAGCGCAGTGAGCGGCGGTTCAGCACCGCCTGCACATGGGCCGCATCCCCCGACTGCATGGCCACGCCCAGCACCGGCCAGTCCTGCTGCACGGCGCTGATGCTGTTTTCCTCGGCGCGGCAGATCGGGCACCAGTCGGCCCAGAAGTGCAGGGCCACGGCACGACCGGGGTGGCTGTTGCGCCAGGATTCAAAATCCAGCACGCGACCGGCCTGCGCTCCGGTCGCCGGCGCGCTGAACGCCGGGGCCGCGCCGCTGGGCAGTTGGCGGGTTTGCCACAGGTGCATGCCGGCATAGACCAGCAGCAGCGTCAGCAGCGTGAGGGCATGGGAGCGCCAGTCCAGCAGCCAGGATCGGAGGCCGTGCCAGAGTTGCTTGAACTGCATGCCAGCCCGGCCTTTTATTTCAGGATTTCCAGCAACCGGTCCAGACCACCACGGTTGATGGCCACCATGGCCTGCTCGCGCACTTTCGGTTTCGCGTGGTAGGCGACCGACAGGCCGCCAACATCGGAACATGCGGCCATCATCGGCAGGTCGTTGGCACCATCGCCCATGGCGATGGCCTGCTGCGGGCTGATCCCCATCTGCTCGCAGGTCTGCAGCAGCATGCGACGTTTTTCCGCGCCGTCGCAGATGTCGCCCCAGGGCTGGGCTATCATGCGGCCGGTGAGCATGCCGTCCTTGATTTCGAGCACGTTGGAGCGGGTGTAGTCGATGGCCAGCAGGTCGCGCACGCGGTCGGTGAAGAAGGTGAAGCCCCCCGAGACCAGCAGCACCTTCATGCCGCTGTCCTTGCATTGGGCGATCAGCTCGGCCGCGCCCGGGTTGAGCCGCAGGCGCTCGCGGTACACCGCTTCCATGCTGGCCAGCGTCACGCCCTGGAGCAGCGCCACGCGGCGGCGCAGGCTGTCCTTGAAATCGGCGATCTCGCCGCGCATGGCGGCCTCGGTGATGGCGGCGACCTCGGCCTTGCGGCCGACGGCATCGGCGATCTCGTCCACGCACTCGATGTTGATCAGGGTGGAGTCCATGTCGAAGGCGATCAGCTTGAAATCGTTCAGGCGCAGCGGGGGCGTGATGCGCTGGATGACCAGGCCGGGGGAAATTTCTTGGATGTTCATGATCGGTGTGACGGACTCACGCTGCGGCGGGTTCGATTTTGGGCTGGCCGAGCGAACGCAAGACATCGCGCACCATCTGGGCGCGGGCCCGGGGTTCCGGCAGTTCGCGCTCGATGCGCAGTTTCTCGTTGCCGGCCAGCTTGATGTGGCGGTTTTTCTGGATCAGCTCGATCACGCGCGCGCCATCCACCGGGGCATTCTTGCGGAAGGTGATGGTGATCAGGTGCGGCGCCGCATCGACCTTGACCACGCCGTAGGGCTGGCTGATGACGCGCAGGCGGTGCACGTCGATCAGGGTCTGGGTCTGCTGCGGCAACTTGCCGAAGCGGTCCACGATTTCTTCCAGCAGGGCGTCGATCTGTTCGGTGTTCTTGGCGGTGGCCAGTTTCTTGTAGAAAGACAGGCGCATGTGCACGTCGCCGCAGTAGTCGGACGGCAGCAGGGCCGGGGCATGCAGGTTGATGTCGGTGGTGACGTTCAACGGCGCCAGCAGGTCCGGCTCCTTGCCTGACCGGAGGCTGCGCACCGCTTCGCTCAGCATCTCGTTGTAGAGCTGGAACCCCACCTCCAGCATGTTGCCGCTCTGGCTCTCGCCCAGCACCTCGCCGGCGCCGCGGATCTCCAGGTCGTGCATGGCCAGGTAGAAACCGGAACCGAGCTCCTCCATCTGCTGGATCGCATCGAGCCGCTGCTGGGCCTGCTTGGTCAGGCTCTCCAGGTCGGGCACCATCAGGTAGGCGTAGGCCTGGTGGTGGCTGCGGCCGACGCGGCCGCGCAACTGGTGCAACTGGGCCAGGCCGAACTTGTCGGCCCGGGCAATCACGATGGTGTTGGCGGTGGGCACGTCGATGCCGGTCTCGATGATGGTGGAGCACAGCAGCAGGTTGTAGCGCTGGGCCACGAAGTCGCGCATCACGGCCTCCAGCTGGCGCTCGGGCATCTGGCCGTGCGCCACCGCAATGCGCGCCTCGGGCAGCAGTTCTTCGAGGGCGGCGCGGCGGTTCTCGATGGTGTCGACCTCGTTGTGCAGGAAATAGACCTGGCCGCCGCGCTTGAGTTCGCGCAGCACGGCCTCGCGGATCACCCCCACGCCTTCGGTGCGCACAAAGGTCTTGATGGCCAGCCGACGCTGCGGCGCGGTGGCGATCACCGACAGATCGCGCAGGCCCTCCAAAGCCATGCCCAGGGTACGGGGGATCGGGGTGGCCGTCAGCGTGAGCACGTCCACTTCGGCCCGCATCGCCTTCATGGCTTCCTTGTGGCGCACGCCGAAGCGGTGCTCTTCGTCGATGATGAGCAGGCCCAGGTTCTTGAACTTGGTCGATTCCGACAGCAGCTTGTGCGTGCCGACCACAATGTCCACGCTGCCGTCGGCAATGCCCTTGATCGCGCTGCTGATCTCCTTGCCGGAGCGAAAGCGCGAGACCTCGGCCACCTTGACCGGCCATTTGGAAAACCGGTCCACCAGGGTCTGGTAGTGCTGTTCGGCCAAGAGCGTGGTGGGCGCCAGCAGCGCGACCTGCCGTCCGCCCAGCACGGCGATGAAGGCCGCGCGCAGCGCGACTTCGGTCTTGCCGAAGCCGACATCGCCGCAGACCAGGCGGTCCATCGGGCGCGGCGAGATCATGTCCTGGATCACGGCATGGATGGCGGCACGCTGGTCGGCGGTTTCCTCGAAACCGAAGTCGTTGGCGAAGACCTCGTAGTCCTTGGGCGAGTAGCGGAACGGGTGGCCTTCGCGCGCGGCCCGCCGGGCATAGATGTTGAGCAGTTCGGCCGCGGCATCGCGGATCTGTTCGGCCGCGCGGCGCTTGGCTTTTTCCCACTGGCCCGAGCCCAGGCGGTGCAGCGGCGCCTCATCGGCGCTGACACCCGTGTAGCGGCTGATGAGCTGCAACTGGCTTACCGGCACATACAGCACCGCCTTGTCCGCGTACTCCAGGTGCAGGAATTCCTGCATCTCGGGCGTGCCGTCATCCTGCAGCTGGCCGACGCTCATGTTGACCAGGCCGCGGTAGCGGCCGATGCCGTGCGCTGAATGCACCACCGGGTCGCCGACGTTGAGTTCGCTCAGGTCCTTGATCAGGGCTTCGACATCGCTGACCTGCTCCTGCTTCTTGCGCCGGCGCGTGGTGGGGCCGGCGGCAAACAACTCGGTCTCGGTGACGAAATCGATGCCTTCTTCCAGCCAGCCAAAGCCGGCGTTGAGCGCGGCGGTGGCGATGCCCAGTTTTTCTTCGCTGGCCTGGAATTCCCGCAGCGAATCGAAAGCCGGCGGCACCAGGCTGCTGGCGCGCAGAAAATCGAGCAGGCTCTCGCGCCGGCCATCGCTCTCGGCCAGCAGCAGCACCCGGTGCTGGCTGTTGCGGAGATGGCTTTTCAGGCGGGCCAGCGGATCCTCGGCACCGCGCACCACGGCCAGTTCTTCCAGCTTCTGGTACGCAGTGGCATAGGCGCCAGCGTCTGCGTCCGGCTGGGCGGAGGGCCGGATCGCGAGCTGGGCATGGGCGTTGGCCCGGGCATGGAACTGCTCGATCCCCAGGAACAGGGTCTCGGGCGGCAGCGCCGGGCGCTCCGGCTCGCCCTGGGCCAGCCGGAAGCGCTCGCGCGTGTCCTGCCAGAAACGCTGGAAGGACGGCTCCAGGTCGCCATGCAGCACCACGGTGGCGTTAGCACCAAGGTAGTCGAACACCGTCGCGGTTTCCTCGAAGAACAAGGGCAGGTAGTACTCGATGCCGGCACTGGCCACGCCGTTGCCGATGTCCTTGTAGATGCGGCTCTTGGTCGGGTCGCCTTCCAGCAGTTCGCGCCAGCGGCGGCGAAACAGCGTGCGGGCGCCGTCGTCCATCGGAAACTCGCGCCCGGGCAGCAGGCGCACTTCGGGCACCGGGTACAGGCTGCGCTGGCTGTCGGGGTCGAAGGTGCGGATGGAATCGACCTCGTCGTCGAACAGGTCGACACGGTAGGGCACCGGCGAGCCCATGGGGAAGAGGTCGATCAGGCCGCCACGCACCGCGTATTCACCCGGGCTGACGACCTGGGTGACGTGGTTGTAGCCGGCCAGGGTGAGCTGGGCCTTGAGGCGGGCCTCGTCCAGCTTTTGCTTGACCTTGAACTGGAAGGTGGTGGCGGCCAGAAAGCTGGGCGGCGCCAGCCGATACAGCGCGGTGGTGGCCGGCACGATCACCACATCGGCGGCTTCGTCGTTGCCATCCTTGTGCTGGCCGTGCTGGTACAGGCGCCAGAGCGTGGCCAGCCGCTCGCTGATCAGGTCCTGATGCGGCGAAAAGGTGTCGTAGGGCAGGGTTTCCCAGTCGGGGAACAGGGCGCAGCGCAGGTCCGGGGCGAAGAAGGCGATTTCCTCGATCAGGCGCTGGGCGTCGGTGGCGTCGGCCGTGACGATGGCCATGAGCCGGCCGGCAGCCTTCTCGCGCTGGCCGAGTTGGGCCAGCAACAAGGCGTCCGCCGAGCCCGCCGGGCGGGGCAGGGTGTAGCGCTTGCTGGTCTGAAGTTTGGGCAGGTCCATCGGGGATAAAAATACCAATACAAATACAAAACACCCCCCGCTGAATCAGAGGGGGGTGTGAACAATTCTTCGCAGCCCTGATTTTAGCTGCGCCGGTACTTTGCAGTGGGCCGGGTTAGAGCAAGGATGGCGTCATAGAATGGCGGCACCTCGCATGACCGTTCCGATCGTCCCATCCGTTTCCTCCCCCCGTCTCTGGGCGCTGATTCCCTGCGCCGGTACGGGTTCCCGCGCCGGGACCGCTGGCCCCAAGCAATACCAGAACCTCGCCGGCCGGCCCATGGTGATGCACACCCTGGCCGCTTTTGCCGCCGTGCCGCGCCTGAGCGGGACCCTGGTCGTGGTGGCCCCGGGCGATGACTTTCTGGCTTCCAGGGAAGCCGCTTGTTTGATCGCTGGCTGCGGCGGCTCCACCCGGGCCGCCAGTGTCTTGAATGGCCTGAATCATCTGCTGGCCCAGGGCGCGCAGGCTGCGGACTGGGTGCTGGTGCACGATGCGGCGCGCTGTCTGGTGACACCGGCCCAGATCACGCAACTGATCGACGCCTGTTTCGACGACGCGGTGGGAGGCCTGCTGGCCCACAAGCTGCCCGACACCCTCAAGACCGAAGTGCAGGGCCGTGTGGCCGGCACCATCGACCGCAGCGACAAGTGGCTGGCGCAGACGCCGCAGATGTTCCGCCTCGGCCTGTTGCGCCAGGCCCTGGAGCAGGCCGGCGACCAGGTGACGGACGAGTCCAGCGCCATCGAGGCCCTGGGGCTGGCGCCGCGGCTGATCGCCGGCAGCGCGCAGAATTTCAAGGTGACCTATCCGGAGGACTTCGCGCTGGCTGAAAGCCTGCTGCTGAGTCGCCGTACTGACAGGAGCAAAGCATGAACATTCGGGTCGGGGAGGGCTGGGACGTGCATGCCCTGGTCGAGGGGCGCAAACTCATCATCGGCGGGGTGGACATTCCGTTTCACCTCGGCCTGCTCGGGCATTCGGACGCCGATGTGCTGCTGCACGCCATCACCGATGCCTTGTTGGGCGCGGCCGGGCTGGGCGATATCGGCCGGCATTTCCCGGACACCGATGAACGCTTCAAAGGCGCGGATTCGGTGGTGTTGCTGACCGAAGCCGCGCGGCGCGTGCGTGCGCAGGGCTGGCAAATCGGCAATGTGGACAGCACGGTGATCGCCCAGGCCCCGAAAATGGCGCCGCACATCGCCGCGATGTGCGGGCGCATTGCCGCGGCGCTCGGGATCGAGGTGGCGCAGGCCAATGTCAAGGCCAAGACGGCGGAGAAGCTGGGGCCGGTCGGGCAGGGGCAAAGCATCGAGGCGCGCGCCGTCGTGCTGCTTTTTCGATAACTGCGATCGCCCGCGCCGGATGACCCGGTGCGTTTTTTTTACTTGGACGTGGGCGCAATGGGCAACTGGAGGCGGGCGGTCAGGCCGCGCGTGCTGCTGTTGGACAGGCCGAACTTGCCGCCCATGCGCCGGATGGTTTTTTCCACAATCGAGAGTCCCAGTCCGGCCCCGGTGGCGGCCGTGCGTGCGGCGTCCCCGCGAAAAAAAGGCTTGGTCAGGCTGGGCAGGTGTTCGGGGGATACACCCGGACCATGGTCGCGCACCTTGATCAGAACCCACTGGTCCCGCGATCGGGATGCGATGTCGACCACGGTCACGCCGGTTTCCGGCGATTTGCCGTAGCGGCGGGCGTTTTCAACCAGATTGGAGATGACCCGACCGAGTTCGACCTCATCGCCCAGCACCGCCAGATCGGGCTGCAGATCCAGGTTGAACTTCATGTCGGCCCGGTCCTTGAAGGCAAAGAGGCAGGCTGCGATGACCTCGTTCAGGTTCACCGGGCTCAGTCGGACATGGTCGGGCCGGGCGTAGTCGAGGAATTTGTCGATGATGGCGTCGAGCTGCTCGATGTCGGCCACCATGTGCGCCTGGGCATCCGGATCGGTCACGCTCATCTCGGTTTCCAGCCGCAGCCGTGACAGCGGTGTGCGCAGGTCATGCGAGATGCCCGCCAGCATCACGGCCCGATCCTGCTCGATCTTGGCCAGGCGCTGGGCCATGCGGTTGAAGCCGATGTTGACTTGCCGGATCTCGCTGGTGGCGACGGTTTCATTCAGCCGGCTGGCGGCAAAGTCGCCTTCACGAATGCGGCTGGCGGCAAACGACAACTGCTTGAGCGGCCGATTGATCAGCCGCGCAATCAGGGCCGCTCCGGCCAGCGAAAGGATGGCGGCCGTGAGCAGCCAGATCATCCACGTCTTGCTGGCGGTCTGGTTGAAGCGTGCCCGGTCGGTCTGCATCCAGTAGTTGTCGCCGTCAATGATAAAACCAACCCACAGTCCCGGCTTCTGGTTGACGCTGTTGGCCACCACCGTGCCGGGGCCCAGACGCACCGTCAGCTCGCGGGAAATGCGCCGGCTCAGGGTGTCGGTGTCGAAGGGCTCGAATTTGTCGTTGGGTTCACGCGGCAGGATGCGCACGCCTTCCTCATCGGTCATGGCCTTGATCAGCGAAACGCGGGCGATGGCATCGGCGTGGATGAGGGCGGCGCGGCTCAGATTCACCAGCGAGGCAATCTGCTGTGCGGTCTGGACGGCACGCGGCTCGAACTCGAGCGCACGCAGTGTTTGCAGCCAGGCCAGGATGCTGCCGAACAGCAGCAGGGCCAGCAGGAAAAAGGTGCGCCAGAACAGGCTCAGGCCCGTGCGTGGCCGGACTTCCACCTCCAGGTCGGCGGGCGTGGTTTCCAGGGGCCCCGGGCGATCGTTCGTGGCCAAAGTGCCGACCTCGATCAGTGATGACTGCCAGTGCGTGCGGTGCAGCTTGAACAGGGAGCGTGGCCCGATCAACCGGCACCATCCGGAACAAAGACGTAACCCACGCCCCAGACGGTCTGGATGTAGCGGGGCGCTGCGGCATCGACTTCAATCAGCTTGCGCAGGCGCGAGACCTGCACATCCAGGCTGCGGTCGAAGGGTTCAAACTCGCGACCCCGGGCCAGTTGGGCCAGTTTTTCGCGCGACATGGGCTGGCGGGGGTGACGCACCAGGGCCTTGAGCATGGCGAACTCGCCGGTGGTCAGGGACAGTTCCTCCTGATCCTTGCGCAGGATGCGGGCGCCCATGTCGAAGCTGAAAGGGCCGAAGCTCACCACTTCGTTGTCGCTGGACGGCGCACCTGGCGCCTCCTGCGTGGGGCGCCGGCGCAGCACGGCATTGATGCGGGCCAGCAACTCGCGCGGGTTGAAGGGCTTGCCCAGGTAGTCATCGGCGCCCACTTCGAGACCGACGATGCGGTCCACATCCTCGACTTTGGCGGTGAGGATGATGATGGGCGTCTTGTCGTTGGCGGCACGCAGGCGGCGGCAGATCGACAGGCCGTCCTCGCCGGGCATCATGAGGTCCAACACGATCAGGTCGACGGTTTCGCGCAGCAAAATGCGCGTCAGCGATTTGCCGTCTTCAGCCTGGAAGACTTCGAAACCCTCCTGCGTGAGATAGCGGCGCAACAGATCGCGAATGCGGGCGTCGTCGTCCACCACCAGGATTTTGTTGGTGCGGCTGGGGCTTGTGGTCATGATCAGCGATCGGTGAATTTGTAACGGAATCGATTTTGCCGGTCCCAGGGGCGCTGCGGCGAGGTTCGCCGGCGACTTTGACAGACTGTTACAAATATTCGGGCAACTTGCAAGAGTGGCGGCTGAACAATGTGAACAGGGTTTCCCTGCACCGCGTTAGTTTACAACCATGAAGAATTTTTGCCGGCTGGTTTATCTCCTCTGCCTGGCTGGCCATGCCTTGGCGCAGCCTGTCGCCGAGCCTTCCGGGCCGAATGAGGGATCAACTTTGCGCGAACAGCGCCGAGCCGATTTGCGCCATGCCCTGAAGGCCCAACGCCAGGCCGGCAGGACGCATGAAACCATCCGACAGCTGACGCCTGAAGAGCGGGAGGAGTTGCGCCGGCAGTTGCGCCGGCAGAACCAGGGCGCCGCCCGGTCCCGGCCCTGAGGGATGGCGCATGACCGTGGAAGCGATGCCGCCGCTTCAGGGCTGAACGCCGCCCGTGCCCGATTTTGCGTCTGTCCGCCGCTGGTCTAAACTGGCGTTTCACAGATTCGAATTCATGGCTACCTTCTCACCGCTCAATACCATCAGGCCACAGAACACGAGTTCGGCCATTCCGAAGACCAACGGCACGCTGGGCCGCTTCGAACTCAAGCAGCAAATCGGACAGGGGGGGCAGGCGACCGTGTGGCTGGCCTTCGATCCGCGCTTGGAGCGCGAGGTGGCCGTGAAGCTGATGCGGGTGGACAAAGGAGCAGACGCCGCCGTGGTGGCGCAGTTCCTGCAGGAGGCGCGCAGCGTCAGCCGCCTCACCCACCCCAACATCATTCCCGTGTTCGAAGCCGATGTGCAGGACGATCAACCGTACCTGGTCTTCGAATACGTGCGGGGCAAGACCCTGTCCGACCTCCTGAAGCAGCGCGGTGCCTTGCCGCCGCGTGAAGCGGTGGCACTGATGGTCAATGTGCTGGAAGCCCTGGTGGCGGCCCATGCCGCCGGGGTGGTGCACCGCGATCTCAAGCCCTCCAATGTGCTGGTGGATACGGCCGGCCGGGCCCGCGTGATGGATTTCGGCATTGCTGCCCGCATGCAGGAAGCGGGGGCGAAAGGGCAGGACGAACCCAGTGGCGGCACACCCGGCTACATGTCGCCCGAGGCGGCCACCGGGGGCGCCCCATCGCCCGCCATGGATATTTTTTCTGCCGCCATCGTGCTGGCCGAGCTGCTCAGCGGCAAACGCCTGATTTCCGAACGCGACCCCTACCGAGCCATTCACCGGGTGGTGCATGAGCAACTCGAACTGCCCCCGGATCTGGGGGCGGATGTGGATGATGCGCTGCGCGCCATCGTGAGCCGTGGTCTGGTCCGCGATCGGCTGCAGCGCCACCCCAGTGCCCAGGTGTTCCTGGACGAACTCAGGAAATGGATGAAGCCGGTGGAAGCGACCGTGGCCAGCCCCGGGGAAGGCAGCGCCGGCACCCTTGAATTCCTGCTGCGGCGCATGCGCCACAAGAGCGATTTCCCGGCCTTGTCGGGCTCCATCGTGCGCATCCAGAGCATTTCGAGTTCGGACAAGGAGAGCGTGGCCAGCCTGACCAATGAGATATTGAAGGACGTGGCCCTGACCAACAAGCTGCTGCGGCTGGTCAACACAGCCCATTATTCGCGCGGCAGCAGCATCAGCACGGTGTCGCGGGCGGTCACGCTGGTGGGTTTCAACGGCATCCGCAACATGGCGCTGAGCCTGGTACTGCTGGAGCATATGCAGGACAAGGCGCATGCCAACCTGCTCAAGGACGAGTTTTTGCGCTCCCTGCTGGCCGGCTCCATCGCCAGCGAGTTGTGTCTTGCAAGTAACGAAGGCGAAGAAGCTTTCATCGGCTCCATGTTCCAGAACCTGGGGCGGCTACTCACCGAATACTATTTCCCGGAGGAGGCCCGGGCCGTGCGGGCCCTGACCGGGGCGAAGGAACCGATCAGCGAAACCGCCGCCTCCGCGACCGTTCTGGGCATGAGTTTCGAGGAACTGGGCATAGGCATTTCCAGGGCCTGGAACCTGCCCGATGCCATCCAGCGCTGCATGCGCAAGCCGATCGGAAATCCACCTTCCGGAGCGCTGGTCAATGCCGCTGACCGGATCAAATGGGTTGCCCTGGCCTCCAATGAAATTGCGGATGTGCTGTTGCGCAGTGATCCCAAGGATACCCCGGCCAAATTGACGCTGATCGGGCAGCGCTATGCCCGCACCATGGGTGTCAGTGCCAAGGAACTGGATACGGCCACCTTGAAGGCGCGGGAAAAGCTGGTCGAGCTGGCCCGTGCCATGGAGATCAAGGTGGTGCCCGGATCAGCCGCGGCCAAACTGCTGCAGTTGCCACCGGCCAAGGCCGATACGCCGAAGTCCTTGCCGATGTCTGCGCAGGCCGAAACAGATGACACGGTTTCCTCGCACGAACTGCACGCCACGGTGCCGGCCCCTGTTGATTTTGGCAAGATGCCCGGGCCCGATCCCCAGCGCGTGGCTGAAATGCTGGCTGCCGGCATCCAGGACATCACCAATGCCATGGTGGAGGACTTCAAGCTCAGCGATGTGCTGCGCATGATCCTGGAGACCATGTTCCGCGCCATGGAATTCCAGCACATCGTTTTTTGCATGCGCGACGCCAAGACCGATACCCTGACCGGCCGTTTTGGTCTTGGGACAGGGGTGGAGCGCATCGTCAAGACCTTCCAGATCGCGCCCAAGTCCCCAACCCCGGACCTGTTCTCGGCGGTCTGCAGCAAAGGCGCCGACACCATGATCAGCGATTCCACGGATCCCCGCATTGCCGGGCGCCTGCCGCCCTGGTACAGCCAGTCGGTCCATGCGCCAACCTTCCTGTTGCTGCCCCTGCTGCTCAAGGGCGCGCCTTTCGGCCTGATCTATGCCGACAAGGGCGAGCCCGGCGGGCTGCAGCTTGGCGAGAAGGAACTGGCCTTGCTGCGCACCTTGCGCAACCAGGCGGTGATGGCGTTTCGGCAGTCGAACTGACCACCTGCGCTTGGGGGCTTGCAGGACCCTGCCGGCGTGCAACCCGGCCAACAATTACCGGCGCCGCGCCGCTCTCACCCCAGCCAAACCCGCCACAGAACCCAGCACCTTGCCCAACCGGCTCGAGTCAGACACTTCCACCGTCAGCGTCATCCACGCAATGCCCTTGACCGTCTGGGTCTGGGCGCCGACCACGTTGAATTTTTCCTTGGCGAATACTTCCAGCACGTCGCGCAGCAGACCCTGGCGGTCGATCGCTTCCACCGTCACGTCCACCGGATAAAGCGCCGCCTCCCCGGCCTTGGGGCGGCCCCACTCCACGTCGATGACGCGTTCGCCGTTGCGGGCCATCAGCTCGCGCAGGTTGACGCAGTCGGCCCGGTGCACGCTCACGCCCTTGCCGCGCGTGACGAAGCCGCGGATTTCATCCGGCGGCGCCGGCTTGCAGCAGCGGGCCAACTGGGTCATCAGCGAATCGACGCCCACCACCAGCACGCCGCCGCGTGCCGCACCAGCGCTCCTGGGTTTGCGCAGCAGCGCCTGCTCGTCCTGCACCACCGCCGGCTCGGGCGGGCGCAGCAGGGTCTCGATGTTGCGCAGTGAGAATTCATCCTTGCCGACCACCTCGAACAGCTCTTCCGCCGAGTTGAAGCCCAGTTGGCCCGCCAGGTCATCGAGCTTGATCGCGGTCTTGCCTTCCCGCTGCAGCAGCTTTTCCACCGCCTCGCGGCCGCGCGCCGCGGTTTCGTGCATGGCCAGCGCATTGAACCAGGCCCGCACCTTGGCGCGCGCGCGCGGGCTGACCAGAAAACCCAGCTCCGGGTTGAGCCAGTCGCGCGAGGGACCGCCCTCCTTGGCGGCCACTACTTCCACCGTCTGCCCGTTCTTCAGGGGCGTGTTCAGCGGCACCATGGCCCCGTCCACGCGGGCGCCGCGGCAACGGTGGCCCAGGTTGGTGTGCACGCTGTAGGCGAAGTCCACCGGGGTGGCGCCCTGGGGCAGCTCCACGATGGCGGCATCGGGCGTAAGCACATAGATGCGGTCTTCGAAAACGCCCTCGGCCTGCTGCGGGCCCGAGAGATCGCGCTCCCAGGCCAGCAGTTGGCGCAGCACGGCGATCTTGGCGTCGTAGCTGCTGTTGGCCGACACGCCGGCATAACCGCGAGCGCCGGCCTCCTTGTAGGCCCAGTGCGCCGCCACCCCCAGTTCGGCATGCTCGTGCATGGCCTGGGTGCGGATCTGGATTTCGATCGGCTGGCCGGCGGCATCGCGCACGATGGTGTGCAGCGACTGGTAGCCGTTGGGTTTGGGCTTGGCGATATAGTCGTCGAACTCCTCGGTCAGTGGCTGGAACTGGCTGTGCACCCAGCTCAGGGCGGCATAGCAGTCGGGTACCGTGTTCACGACAATGCGCAGCGCGCGGATGTCATAGACCTGCTCGAACCCGAGCGACTTGCCGCGCATCTTCTTGACGATGCTGTAGATGTGCTTGGGCCGGCCTTGCACATGGGCTTGGATGCCCTGTGCCTGCAATTCGGACTCCAGCCGCGCACGCAGGTGTTCGACATAGGCCTCGCGCTCGACGCGCTTTTCGTCGAGCAGCCGGGCGACCTGGCGGTAGGTGTCGGGTTCCAGGAAGCGGAAGGACAGGTCCTCCATCTCCCACTTGATCTCCCAGATGCCGAGCCGGTTGGCCAGCGGTGCGAACACCTGCAACGATTCGGCCGCCAGGCCGGGCGGTGCCGGCAGCTTGGAGGCCGCGAAATAGCGCAGCGTCTGCAGGCGCGAGGCCAGGCGCAGCATGACCACGCGCAGGTCGCGCGAAAAGGCCAGCAGCATCTTGCGCACGTTTTCCGTTTGTACCGCCGCCGTCTGCGCCATCGGAACCGGCGCGCCCGAGCGCGAAGCCGCCAGCTGGGCCGCACGCGCCTGGCGTTGCACCTGAACCAGCTTGGTGGTTTCTACCGCGAGTTCGGCAAAGCTGTCGCCAAAGGCCTTGGCAATGACTTCCTGCGGCTTGTTCAGGTGGGCGCAGGCATAGACCAGATAGCTGGCCGCCTGCATGGCTTCGGAACCGCCGATGGATTTGAGGATGGCGGCCACCGCGTCGGCATGCACCAGTATGTTTTCGCCGGTGTCCAGCGTTTCCCCCGCCAGCAGGGGCTCGGCAAAGGCGCGGGCACGCGCCAGCGCATGGGCCTGCTCGGGCAGGCTGTGCGCCGTGGCGGCAATCACCTCGGCCAACGGGGTCGAGGCAGCGTGCTCGGCGGCATGGCTTTTCATGCGGCGTTCACTCCCCACCCAGCAGGAAATCGGTCACCACCTGCACCTGGTCGGGCGCGACGAAGGTGGGGGCGTGGCCCACCCCCGTGAACTCCACCAGCCGCGCTTTCGGGCCGCGCTGGGTCATGGCGCGCGCCGTTTCAATCGACAGCAGGTCGGACTGGGCGCCGCGCGTGATCAGGGTGCTGGCCTGGATGTTGTCGTAGAGCTGCCAGAGCAGGGCCTCGCCCTGCGCGGTGGATTCCTGTGTGGTGGCCTTGAACGGCTGGGCGATGGCCGGGTCGTAGTGCAGCACGAAACCGCCGGCCGCATCAAGCGCCGGCCGGAGCATGGGCCGCGTCAGGGCCAGCCACTGCTCGCGCGTGTGCGGCCCGAAGCTGGTGGATATGGCCCACAGCGCATCGGCGGCCTGCTCCACCGAGACAAAGCGCACCGGCTGGCCCAGGTAGGCACCGATGCGCTTGATCGCCTCCCACTGGATGGTGGGCCCGACGTCGTTGAGCACCAGACGGCGCACGGCAAATGGCAGCTTGCCCTGGCCGCACAGGACCATGCCGATCAACCCGCCCATGCTGGTGCCCACCCAGTCCAGTGTGGCGGGCTGGAGATGATCGATCAGCACCAGCATGTCGGCCGCGTAGTTTGGCACCTGATAGCCCATCGGATCCTTGAGCCAGTCGCTCTGGCCGCGCCCCACCACATCGGGGCAGACCACGAGGACATCGTCGGGATTCCGGGCGCACAGGGCCCGGGCCAGCACATCGAAATCGCGCCCCTGCCGCGACAGGCCATGAACGCAGAACACCATATGGCGGGCCGTCGGCTGGCCCCACTGCCACCAGGCCATGCGATGGCCGCCGTTGGCGTCGGGACAGGATACGTAGTTCAGCGTAGGCTCGGACATGGTGAAATCAGGAACAGATGGAACAAAACGAGGTGGCTGAAGATAATGTCTGCAGTTCCGTCATCCTAATTGAAACGCCAATCCCTGATCGGAGAAACAACATGCTCAAAGGCAAGACCGCTCTCGTCACCGGCTCCACCAGCGGCATCGGGCTGGGCATTGCCCGCGCGCTGGCCCGGCAAGGGGCCAACATCGTGCTCAACGGTTTTGGCGATGTCGAAGGGCCGAAGGCTGAAATTGCGGCGCTCGGCGTGAAAGTGGTTTACCACGGCGCCGACATGAGCCAACCGGCCGAGATCGGGGCCATGATGAAGTTCGCCGCGGCCCAGTTCGGCCGGGTGGACATCCTGGTCAACAACGCCGGCATCCAGCATGTGGCACGCATCGAAGACTTTCCCGTTGATCGCTGGGACGCGATCATCGCCATCAACCTGACCAGTGCCTTTCACGCCACGCGCCTGGCGCTGCCGGCGATGCAGGCGGCAGAAAATGGCAAAGGGTGGGGCCGCATCATCAACATCGCCTCGACACACGGCCTGGTGGCCTCGGTCGAGAAATCGGCCTACGTCGC
>Ga0210129_1000116_pt1 | contig 22255 bp, 25 predicted proteins | sample WestPond_Cattail_2_FD_185582 | JGI IMG/M metagenome (GOLD analysis project Ga0210129, IMG submission 185582) | Wetland microbial communities from the San Francisco Bay, California, USA, that impact long-term carbon sequestration -... | ecosystem: Environmental > Aquatic > Marine > Wetlands ... | reverse complement strand
ACGATCTGCTGAAGGCGGGAGTGGTGTGATGACACCCGACCTGATTGCACGCGCGCGGAAAATCAAACTGATTGCGTTTGATGTCGATGGCGTCATGACCGATGGCACCCTGTTTCTGGCCGACGACGGGCAGGAGTTCAAGGGTTTCAATTCGCTCGACGGCCACGGCCTGAAAATGCTCAAGGGCAGCGGGGTCGAACTCGCCATTATCACGGGGCGCAGTTCGCGCGTGGTGGAACATCGCGCCAAAAATCTCGGCATCGAAATCGTCCATCAGGGCGCACACGACAAGCTGGCTGTCTATGAAGCACTGTGCCGCGATCTTGGCATCTCCTGCGACACTACCGCTTACATGGGAGACGACGTGGTGGATCTGCCGGTGATGCGGCGCGCAGGGCTGGCGATTACCGTGCCTGCCGCCCCCGATCTGGTGAAGGCGCACAGTCACTTCACCACCACCCGGCAAGCCGGACACGGCGCGGTGCGTGAAGCCTGCGAATTCCTGATGCGGGCTCAGGGCACCCTGGACGCGGCACTGGCGCCTTATCTGAGATGACCGCTCGCGCACAGACTACATCGAGTTCGGCCGATTCGAGGCTGGCATGATCGCACGCGGATCATTGTGGCTGCCACTGGCCATTTTGCTGGTTCTGGCTGCATTCAGTTATTGGATCGAACGTTCGGTGCAACTACCAGACAACGGCAACGACTCGGGCAGGAAGGATCCTGAAGGCATCATGGAAAATTTTGATGCGCTGCGTACCGACGCAGCAGGCCAACCGCACTATCGTCTGACCGCGCGCAAGCTCAAGCATTATTCCGACAGCAAGCGCACTGAACTGGAATCGCCCCGCTTCGTCCAGATGGACGCGAAGAATGGCGAGGTTAGTGCGGTGGCACAACAGGCGACCGTCTCGCCCGATGGCCACGAGGTGGACTTGCGCGGCGATGTTCACGTATTGCGCGCAGCGCGGAAAGGGCAGTCCGCTTTGTCACTGAAAACTGCACGCCTGCTTGTATTCACTGAGCTTGATCTGCTGCGCGCACCCAGTCCAGTGGAAATCAGCGATGCCAACCTGAATGTGCACGCTGGCGCCATGGAATTCCACTCCAAGCAGCGCGTCATCACGCTGACAGGACGGGTGCAAGCCCGCTACACGTACGGAAAAAGCTAACACCATGCAATCATTGAAAACTGGAATTGTTGTGGGGCTGTGCGCCACGCTTCTGACCTTCCCCGCTTATGCCGAGAAAGCGGATCGCGAAAAACCCGTCAATCTCGAAGCCGACACGGTCACCCTCGATGACATCAAGAAAGTCAGCGTTTATCAGGGTAATGTGATTTTGAGCCAGGGCACCATGATGCTGCGGGCCGATCGTGTACAGGTGACGCAAAATGCCGGTGGGCTCGACAAAGTCAACGCCACCGGCCGTCCCGTGGCGTTCCGTCAGAAGATGGATGGGAGCGATGAGTTTATCGAGGGGTTTGCCGATCGCGTCGAGTTTGATGGCGTCAGCAGCCAGCTCGAACTCATCGGCCAGGCTCGCCTGCGGCGTGGCAGCGATGAGCTGCGCGGCACACAGATTTCCTACAACGCCAACACTGAATTTTTCAAGGTGGTCGGCCAGCCTGATGCAAAAACTCCGGGCGGGCGCGTGCGCGCCGTCATCCGCCCGAAACCACGCACCGAAAAGCCGACCGCTAAACCATGAGCCAGATTTCAGCCCATAACCTGCGCAAGACATATGGCAAACGCACCGTTGTTCACGACGTGTCATTTGATGTCAACAGTGGCGAGGTGGTCGGCCTGCTGGGCCCCAACGGCGCCGGCAAGACCACCTGTTTTTACATGGTGGTGGGGCTCGTCGCAGCAGACGGCGGCAGCGTGCAGATGGATACGCAGGACCTGACGCACATGGCGATCCACCAGCGCGCACGGATGGGGCTGTCTTATCTGCCGCAGGAGCCGTCCATTTTCCGCAAGATGACGGTGGAAGATAATATCCGCGCCATTCTCGAGCTTAAATCCTATGGCAAGGAAGAACGCGAGGAACACCTCAACAACCTGCTCGAAGATCTGCACATCGCCCATCTGCGCGATGCGGCCGCCATCAGTTTGTCCGGCGGTGAACGCCGCCGCGTGGAAATCGCCCGTTCACTCGCAATCAACCCGCGCTTCATCCTGCTCGACGAACCCTTCGCCGGTGTCGATCCCATCGCCGTGCTCGATATTCAAAAGCTGGTGGAATTCCTGATCGAGCGCGACATCGGCGTGCTCATCACCGACCACAACGTGCGCGAAACGTTGGGCATCTGCCACCGCGCCTACATCATCAGCGAAGGCCGTGTGCTGATCGATGGCACGCCCGAACTCATCATCCAGGACGACAACGCGCGCAAGGTCTATCTGGGCGAAAATTTTCGTTTGTAATCTCTCCCCGCCCGCCGAAACGCGCGATACTCATCTCAAGTCGGCATGCTTTTTGCCGTAGTCAATTCTCATGAAGCACAGCCTCCAACTCAAGCTCGGTCAGCACCTCACCCTGACGCCCCAGTTGCAGCAGTCGATCCGGCTGTTGCAGTTGTCGACGCTGGAACTGAACCAGGAACTCGAGCAGATGCTGCAGGACAATCCCCTGCTCGAGCGCGAGGACGAGGACGAAGCCAGTTATGCGACAGCTGACGCCCCTGCCCACACCGCCGAAGCCGAGGCGCAAAGCACGGAAACCCCCCAGCCCGAAACCACCGAATCCGAACCGGCCACCGCGCTGGATGACGCCGACTGGAATGACTACAGCGCGGCGGCAGGCGGCGATGACGAGGACAACGATTACGTACAAGGTTCGGTCTCGGGCGCCACCCTGCGCGAACACCTGTTGAACCAGTTGATCGTCAGCCCGCTCACCCTGCGCGACCGCACTCTGGTTGCCGCACTGATCGATGACCTGGACGATTCCGGCTTCCTTACCCAGCCGCTGGCGGACATCACTGCCAGCCTGCAATCCGAACTCGAGGAACTCGAGCCCGAAGAAGTCGAAACCGCGCTCAAGCACCTGCAAAACATGGACCCGACCGGGGTCGGCGCGCGCAATCTGGCTGAATGCCTGACCCTGCAACTACGCGCCATGCCGCCCGACATACCCGCACGCGATGCCGCCATGCGACTGACCACGCATTACCTCGACCTGCTGGCCGCGCGCGATGTCGGCAAGCTGAAAAAAATGCTCGGCATCGACGACCCCATGCTGCGGGCGGCACGCACCCTGATCCTTTCCCTAAACCCGCGCCCGGGTGCGGCCTTCGGCGCCGACGAGACGCACTACGTCATACCGGACGTCTATGTGCGCAAAATCAAAGGCATGTGGATCGCCAGTCTCAATCCAGACGCCATGCCCAAGCTGCGCGTCAATCGCGTCTATGCCGACATTCTGTCGCGCCACCGCGAAAGCGGGGGCAGTCAGCTGTCCAGTCAGTTGCAGGAAGCACGCTGGCTGATCAAGAACGTGCAGCAGCGGTTTGACACCATCCTGCGTGTTTCCCAGGCCATCGTCGACCGCCAGAAGCATTTCTTTGAGCACGGCGAGGTGGCGATGCGCCCGCTGGTCCTGCGCGAAATTGCCGACGCGGTGGAACTGCACGAATCGACCATCTCGCGCGTCACCACGCAAAAGTACATGATGACGCCGCGCGGACTTTACGAATTGAAGTACTTTTTCGGCAGTCACGTCGCCACCGACAATGGCGGCGCCTGTTCCTCGACCGCCATTCGTGCCCTGATCAAACAGCTGGTTGCTGCCGAAAGCGGAAAAAAGCCCCTGTCAGACGGGCAGCTGGCCGAAGTATTGGGCCAGCAGGGCATCGTGGTGGCGCGCCGCACGGTCGCCAAATACCGCGAATCGCTGCAAATCCCGCCGGCAAACATGCGCCGCGCGCTGTGATCGCAAAGGCATTTGGCGTACATCCTTCGCAGAAGGCTTTTCGCGCGCTTGAATGTGCCCCGCTTTCGTCCCACAATGATATCGAGCGCAATGAGCCGCTCCTGAAGCCGGGACAACACAAAGGTTTTCAGTTCTTTTCAGCAGACTAAGGAGGCTCTATGAATTTGACGATTTCCGGTCATCACCTGGAAGTGACCCCAGCCATCCGCGACTATGTTTCCGAGAAACTCGACCGCGTCAAACGCCACTTCGACCACGTCATCAACGTCACGGTCATCATGCAAGTGGAAAAGCTGGTTCACAAGGTGGAAGCCACCCTGCACGTCAAAGGCCATGATTTTCATGCCCACAGTGAAGACGGCAACATGTATGCTGCCATCGACCTTCTGGCCGACAAACTGGATCGCCAGATCGTCAAGCACAAGGAAAAAACCTCGGATGTTCATCAGGGCAGCGGCGGCTTGAAACATCAACCCACGGAGAGCCCTGCCTGACACCCCGGCTAGCGTTGGGTAGCACATATTGCCCGGGGCCAGATTGCTGACTCCGGGCGTATAATTTCCGGGCGCCGGACTTCCTAACCGGCTTCGCCAACGGCATGAACCTGATCGCCCCCCTCATCACCCCAGACACAACCTTGCTGGACTTGAGTTTTACCAGCAAGAAAAAGCTGTTTGAACACGCAGCAGAACTGTTCGCCCAGGCCCACGGGCTCAAGTCCGCGGACATATTTACCAGCCTGTTCGAACGTGAACGCCTCGGCTCGACCGCGCTCGGCTGCGGGATCGCCATCCCACACGGTCGCATCAAGGGCCTGCAGGATGCCCGCGGGGCGTTTTACCGGCTCAAATCCCCACTGGAATTCGATGCACCCGACAATCTGCCGGTGTCGCTGTGCTTCATACTGCTGGTCCCCAAGGACGCCAACGAACAGCACCTGCAAATACTCGGCGAACTGGCGCAACTGTTCGGCGACGAAGCCATGCGCGCAAATATGTTGCGTGTCGCCACCCCTCCTGAATTAATCGCGCTGGTCAGCGCGTGGTCAAGCTAGGCGCGCTGGTCAGCGCATGAACGACCAGATCCGCGTTTCGGTCGAGTCGCTGTTCCGTGACATGTCGGAACAACTGGACCTGCAATGGGTTGCCGGGCGCAATGGTGGCCAGCGCACGCTTTCTTCCGAAACCATCCAGAAACCGACCCTGGCGCTGATTGGCCACCTGAATTTTGTGCACCCGAATCGGGTGCAGGTGCTGGGCTGTGCTGAAATGGACTATCTGCGGGGATTGTCCGAATCCGGCCTGCAGGATGCCATCGACCACTTGTTCTCGACCGAACTGGCGGCCATCGTCATTTCCAATGGCGAATCCGTGCCGGCGGTCTTGCGCGACAGCGCCGAACGCACCGAAACGCCGCTATTCACCTCGACCCTGTCGAGTCCGGTCCTGATGTCTCATCTGGGCCATTATTTGACGCAACGCCTGGCCGAGTCCACGTCGCTCCACGGCGTCCTTCTCGAAGTGCTTGGCACCGGCGTCCTTATCAAGGGCGATGCCGGGGTCGGAAAAAGCGAGCTGGCACTGGAACTCATCACGCGCGGCCACCGTCTGGTCGCCGACGACGTGGTCGAAATCAAGCACGTCGCACCCGAAACGCTGGAAGGTAACTGTCCGCGCATGATCCGCGATTTTCTGGAAGTGCGCGGCCTCGGCATTCTCAACATCCGCTTTCTGTTCGGTGAGACAGCGGTGAAGCCGCGCAAGAACCTCAAACTCATCGTCGAACTGGTGCATCCTCAGGAAATTGGAGAGGTCGGCCTCAACCGGCTCGATATGGTGGCCTCAAGCGAAACCATACTCGGCGTGTCCATTCCCAAGGTGCGCATCCCGGTTGCGGCCGGTCGCAACCTGGCGGTGCTGGTCGAGGTGGCGGTGCGCAATCACATCCTCAAGAGCCGGGGGATCAACCCGGTCGAACAGTTCATCAAGCGCCAGCAGGCCGCCATCGCCGGGGAGGACTGAGTGCAAATCGTTCTGGTCTCCGGACTGTCGGGCTCGGGCAAAAGCATCGCCGTCGCGGTACTGGAAGACGCTGGCTATTACTGCGTCGACAACCTGCCGCTGGCCATGCTGCAACCCCTGGTCGACTACCTGACACGCGAAGGCCACACGCGTATTGCAATAGCCATCGACGCGCGCAGCAGTGCGAGTTTTGCTCAACTGCCCAAGATTGCCGAGGCGCTGCGCGAACAGGGGGCCGACCTGCGGGTGATCTTTCTCGAAGCCAAAACCCTCACCCTTGTCCAGCGCTTTTCCGAAACGCGGCGGCGGCACCCGCTCTCCAGCGATACGGTTTCGCTGCAGGAAGCCATCCAGCTCGAGCGCGAGATGCTCGCCGAGATCGCGCCACTGGCGCACCGCATCGACACCAGCGACCTGTCCGCCTCGGCGCTGCGGCTGTGGATCAAGGACCTGGTCGGACAGGATCGTTCACGCATCACGCTGCTGTTCGAGTCCTTCGGTTTCAAGCACGGCATCCCGCTCGACGCCGACCTGGTGTTCGACGTGCGCTGCCTGCCCAACCCGCATTACGTCGCCGAGCTGCGGCCGCTCACCGGGCGCGACCAACCGGTGCAGGATTACCTCGAAGCCAGCCCCAATGCCATGGCGCTGCTGGCCGACATCCGCGGCTTTGTCGAAAACTGGCTGCCGTGTTTCATTCGCGACCACCGCGCCTATCTGACGGTCGCCATCGGCTGCACTGGCGGCCAGCATCGCAGCGTGTACTTTGCCGAGACGCTGGCCGCCGCCTTCCGCGAACGCGAGCAGGTGCTGGTGCGCCACCGCGAGTTGTCCTGATGTTGTTTCGTGCAGGCGACACTGGAGTCCTGCTCGCGGGCGCAGGCCTCGTCATCGCGCTGACGGTATATGCCTGGGGGGGAAGTCGCGGTGACACCGCCGTCATCCGCGCCGCCGGCCAGGTGATCGAGACCGTATCCCTCACCCACGCCCAAAGCTTTTCCGTCAGCGGCCCCCTTGGCGCCACCCAAATCGAAATCGAACCGGGCCGCGCCCGCATCGCCCGCGACCCGTCGCCGCGCCAACTCTGCGTCAAGCAGGGCTGGCTCACGCAATCCGGCCAGGCCGCCCTGTGCCTGCCCAATCAGGTCAGTCTCGAAATCCGCGGCCGCTTCTCCGCCTATGACTCGCTCGGTTATTGAATTGCCGGTCACGGCAGATGACCGCCGCATCGCGCGTCTGGCTGCGCTGGCAATCGGCCTCACGCTCGCCGAGGCCGCGGTACCGAGCCCGCTGCCCGGAGTGAAACCCGGACTCGCCAATATCGTCGTGCTGCTGGTGCTCCTGCAATTCGGCTGGCGCGCCGCTGCCTGGGTGTCAGGCCTGCGCGTGCTGGCGGGCGGCCTGCTGCTGGGCAGCCTGTTCGCGCCCGGCTTCTGGCTGTCGGCGGCCGGCGCGCTGATCAGCCTGTTGGTCCTGGCGCTGGCACGCCATCTGCCCAGCCGCCACTTCGGCCCGGTCAGCCTGTCGGTGCTGGCAGCATTTGGTCACATCGGCGGACAACTCGCGCTGGCAGGTTTATGGTTGTTGCCGGGTGCCGCCCTCATCAAGCTGCTGCCGGTGTTTGCTGCGGCCGCCCTGGTATTTGGCACCGTCAATGGCGTGATCGTCGCGCGTCTGCTTGCCGCCCCCGCATCAGACAGGCGACAATCCGTGCCATGTACCCTTCCCTGAACACCGTCACTCTCGCGCTGTCCGGCGCGTCCGGCATGGCCTACGGCCTGCGTCTGCTCGAATGCCTGCTGGCCGCCGACCTGCGCGTTTATCTGCTGGTATCGCAAGCCGCGCACATCGTCGCCAAGCAGGAACTGGACATCGCGCTGCCCGCTCGGGCGATCGATCTCGAAAAGCAGTTGTCCGAAGGGATGCAGGCGCGCGAGGGCCAGTTGCGTGTGTTTGGCCGCGAAGACTGGAATGCGCCGGTGGCATCCGGTTCCAACCCTGCCGATGCGATGGTGGTCTGCCCGTGCTCGATGGGCACGCTTGCCGCGATTGCCAACGGCCTCTCCGACAACCTGATCGAGCGCGCTGCCGACGTGATGCTGAAAGAGCAGCGCAAACTCATCCTGGTTCCGCGCGAGGCCCCGTTTTCCACGCTGCACCTGGAGAACATGCTGAGGCTGTCGAAAATGAATGCGGTAATCCTGCCCGCCAACCCCGGCTTCTATCACCGCCCGCAGTCGGTCGAAGCCATCGTCGACTTCATCGTCGCGCGCATTCTCGACCAGTTGGGCATTCAGCACGCGCTGATGGCGCCCTGGGGTGAGGATCGGTGAACGCCGCACTCCCGCTCTTCCCGCTCAATACCGTGGTATTCCCCGGTGGGCGGCTGCCACTGAAGATCTTCGAGCAACGCTACCTGGAGATGATCAAACAGGCCATCGCCGCCGACTCGCCATTCGGCATCTGTGCCATCCGAGAGGGCACGGAAACCGGGACGCCTGCCGTTCCCTATTCTGTCGGTACCCGTGTCCACGTTACCGACTGGGACATGCCGCAAACCGGCATTCTGCATATCGACACTCACGCACAGGATCGCTTCGTCATCCGCAGCACCCACACCGAGCCGAGCGGCCTGCTCATCGGCACAGTGGATGACGTAAGCGCCGAACCTGCCGTCGCGGTTCCGGACGATCTCGAACTCGCGATCGAAATTCTGCGCCACATCATCGATGAATACGGTGATGCGCACTTCCCTGCACCGCACGACTTCGGCAACGCCGTGTGGGTCGGATACCGGTTGTCCGAAGTGCTGCCGCTCAAGCTCAGCATCAGGCAAAATTTGCTGGAAATGAACGACAGCATCACGCGTCTGCGCATCCTCACCGAATTCCTCAAAAAGCAGACCAACTGATGGCACGTTTTTATCCGGCACTTGATGACAGGCACTGCGAATTTATCGCAGCGCAGAAACTGTTCTTCACCGCCACCGGCACTGCCAGCAGCCGCCACAACCTGTCGCCCAAGGGCATGGACAGCCTGCGCGTGATCGATCCCCGAAGCGTGGCCTATCTGGATCTCACCGGCAGCGGCAACGAAACCGCCGCCCACCTGCGGCACGATGGCCGCATGACCATGATGTGGTGCAGCTTCGACGCCGAACCGCTGATTCTGCGTGTGTATGGACGTGGTCGTGCGGTGCGCCGGCAGGATGCCGAATGGGGTGAATTGCGCGGCCACTTCCCCGCCCTCCCAGGCGAGCGCCAGATCATCCTGCTGCAGATCGAGTCGGTGCAAACCTCATGCGGCTACGCCGTGCCGAGGTATACCTACGATGGAGAGCGCGACACCCTGGCGCGCTGGGCCGAGAAAAAAGGCGCTGTGGGTTTACTGGATTACTGGCGCGGGAAAAACCAGGTCAGCATCGACGGCCTGCCCACCGGTCTACTGGAGAACGAATGATGAAACCCAGCCTGATTCCGCTTGTCCTGCTCCTGACCGCCTGCGACCCTGCCCCACCGCCGCAGCCTGAAACCGAACGGCAGCCCAACCCCGTGTTCGAAACGCAGATTCAGACAGTGAAAAAGGCGCATGCGGTGGAAGGCCAGGTGATGGATGCGACCGAGGCGCAACGCAAGCAGGTGGAAACGGCAACGCAGCAATAAGCGCCATTCAGGGCAGCTCAGCCGAACAGCTTGCCCTTCAGCAACGCCAGTCCCTGCGCCATCAAATCGTCGCCCTGCGGCATCTGCCCGTTCGGTGTGAGCTTGTCGATCACCTGCGGCAGCAAATCGGCCAGCCCGTCAGCAGCCTGTTGCTCGTTCGTGCCCAACTGACTGGCGATTTGCCCCAATTGTCCACCGCCGAGCACGGCCTTGATCTGATCCGGCGTGACCGGCAGGTTCTGCCCGGTACCGATCCACGACGCCATCTGGTCACCCAGCCCCTTGTCCTGAAAGGACTTGGCCAAGCCAGCCAGGCCTCCGTTCTGACTGTTGCTCGACAGCATCTGCGTCACGATATCGAGCAGCGGGTTGCTGCCGCTGTTGCCGCCCGCGCCGCCCAGCGCACCCATCACCCCATCCAGTAGTCCCATTGTCGTCTCCCTGCTGTTGAACAGTCCTCAGCTTGGCACAGCCACGTAAATCAAGCGAGATGCCAGGAAAATTTTACGTTTCCGCGATCAGCCGCTGCACCACCGCCCCCGCCAGCATCAAACCGAACAGCGGCGGCATGTAGCTGATGGTGCCATTGACTGCGCGGTCGCGACCGCGGCCTTCCACCGGCTGCGGCGGCAGCGGGGCGCGCCCGGCTTCATCGGAAAACACGGTGAGCACGCCTTTGGCAATGCCGCGTTTCCTGAGCCGCTTGCGCATCACCGAAGCAAGCGGACACATGCTGGTTTTCGAAATATCGGCAATCTGGATCCGCCTGGGATCGAGCTTGTTGCCAGCGCCCATGCTGGAGGCGACCTTGAGTCCCCGCTCGACGCTGCTGGCGACCAGTGCAACCTTGCAGTTGAGCGAGTCGATGCAGTCGATGACGAAATCGACATCGGCCGGCACGATGTCCGCCACGGTTTCCGGGACCAGGAATTCGCGGATGACGGTGAGTTCGCATGCCGGATTGATATCGCGGATGCGCGCCGCCATCAGCTCGGCTTTCGGCTGCCCCACCGTGGACAGCAACGCAGGCAGCTGCCGGTTGATGTTGGATACCGCGACGACATCGTGATCGATTAGGGTCAACTGCCCCACGCCTGCGCGTGCCAGCGCTTCCGCGCAATACGACCCGACGCCGCCCAGCCCGGCCACCAGCACGTGCGCGGTGGCCAGCCGCGCCTGCTCGCTGGCGTCGAGCAGAATGCGGGTACGTTCAAATTGCGGCGGCAGGTCTGCGTCCATACGATCTTTCACGGGATTTATCCCGTAGAAAGTCGGAGTCTCCTGGTGAGGCATCGGCTAAAATCCCCTCATGATGAAATGGCTGGTCACACTCGTTCTTGCGTTGCTGGTACTGGGACTGCTCACGCCCTGGCTCAACCGGCTGGGGCTGGGCCGGCTGCCCGGTGACGTGCGGATCAAGCGCAAGCGTGGGGTATTTTACTTCCCCTTCACCAGCGTCATCCTGACGTCGCTGTTGCTCTCGCTCATTGCCTATTTATTGGGTCGATGAACAAAGTGCCTGCCTTTATGATGCATGACCCAGCATGAATAAAGCCTTTGTCAAGGAAACCGAGGCCGCGGACGACGAGGAGGACGATCTCGCCACACCCGCGTTGCCCGTTGGCTCGAAGAACTACATGACGCCTTCAGGCTACGCGCGTCTCGACGCCGAATTCAACCAGCTGTGGCGGAACGAGCGGCCCAAGCTGGTGGAGACCATTTCATGGGCGGCCAGCAACGGCGACCGCTCGGAAAACGGCGATTACATCTACGGCAAGAAACGCCTGCGCGAAGTCGATCGCCGCATCCGCTTCCTGTCCAAGCGGCTGGAGCACGCCGAGGTGGTCGACCCCGCCTCGCGCGCGCAGACCGATCAGGTGTACTTCGGCGCCACCGTCACGGTCGCGGACGAGAACGGCAGCGAATCCACCTATGCCATCGTCGGCATCGACGAGGCCGATGCCGGCCACGGCCGCATCGCCTGGATATCGCCGATGGCGCGCGCGCTGCTGAAGGCGCGCGAAGGCGACACGGTCAGCGTGCAGACACCGGACGGACGGCGCGAGGTGGAAATCGTCGCGGTGCGATACCAGGCGATCGACTAGACAGGCTCAGTTCAGCGCGCTCGCCAGCAAGCGCCGGTAGCGGCTCACCAGTTCGCCGCCGCCAAGCAGACTGAATACCGACAGCAGGGTCTTGCGCCCGATGTCGTCCTCGAAGGCGCGATCACGGCGCACAATTTCCAGCAACTGATCCATCCCCGCTTCGTATTGCCCGGCGGCGACCAGAAGATTGGCGAGTTTCAGCCGTGCTTCCAGATCGTTTTCGTTCGTTGCCACGCGCGCGCGCAATCCCGCTTCGTCCTCCCCGGCAGCACTCAAAAATTGCAGACGCGCCCTCATTTGCGGCACCCGCGGATCGGCCTCATCCGGCACGCTGCCCATCAAGCGGCGGGCTTCGTCTGCTTCGTTCAGGTCGAGCATGATGTCCGCTGCATCGAGCCTCACTCCCAGATGGAGCGAGTCCATCTTCGAAGCTTCCGCCAGGAGTTTCAGGGCGCCCGAGGTGTCGCCTGTCATGCGCGCAACGGCCGCCTGCTGGCGTAACGCATCGACCGGGCCGGGGATCAGACGATCGAGGAAGGCTCGCACTTCGTTTTCCGGCAGCGCGCCGGAAAACTCGTCGACCGGTGCGCCGTTGATGAACGCCTTGACGCTCGGAATACCGCGCACACCAAAGCGCGCGGCAAGTTCCTGATTGTCGTCTGAATTGATCTTGGCGAGCAGGAACTTGCCGCCGTATTCAGCCGCCAGTTTTTCCAGGATGGGTTTCAGTGATTTGCACGGGCCGCACCAGGGTGCCCAGAAATCGACCACGACCGGCCGATGTTTCGATTCTTCCAGAACGTGTTGCTGAAAGTCGGCAAGGCCGACGTCGATTGCATGTTCGGACATGGCGTCTCCGCTTGAATGGTCAGGCTTGAAGAAATCTGCCTGAAGTGGCCTGGTCTATATCTGCTTCGCCAGCTCGGCTGCCATGCCGGCGTATGACGCCGGCGTCAGCGTTTTCAAGCGGGCCTTCTCGGCATCCGGAATCGCCAGGCCATCGATGAAGACATGCAGCGTGTCGCGCGTCATGCCGGCCTTGCCGCGCGTCAGTTCCTTCAACTGTTCGTAGGGATTGGCAACGCCATAGCGGCGCATCACGGTCTGGATTGGTTCGGCCAGCACTTCCCAGTTGGCATCGAGGTCCGCCGCCAATGCGGCCGGGTTGGCCTCCAGCTTGCCGAGACCGCGCAGGCAGGATTCATAGGCCAGCAGGCTGTAACCGAAGCCGACTCCCATGTTGCGCAGCACGGTGGAATCGGTCAGATCGCGCTGCCAGCGCGAGATCGGCAGCTTTTCGGCGAGGTGGCGCAAGATGGCGTTGGCCAGCCCCAGATTGCCTTCGCTGTTCTCGAAGTCGATCGGGTTGACCTTGTGCGGCATGGTGGAGGAGCCCACCTCGCCCGCCTTCACTTTCTGCTTGAAATAACCGACCGAGATATAGCCCCAGACATCGCGGTTCAGATCGATGAGGATGGTATTTGTGCGCGCCATGGCATCGAACAGCTCGGCCATGGCGTCGTGCGGTTCGATCTGGGTGGTATAGGGATTGAAGCTGAGTCCGAGATGCATCACGAATTCGCGCGCGAAATGCTCCCAGTCGAGTTCCGGATAGGCCGACAGATGCGCATTGTAGTTGCCGACCGCGCCGTTGATCTTGCCCATCATGTCGACCGTACCGATGGCATCCCAGGCGCGACGCAGACGATAGACGACGTTGGCGAGTTCCTTGCCCACCGTGGTGGGAGACGCCGGCTGACCGTGGGTGCGCGACAGCATCGGCAGTTCAGCCAGGTCGTGCGCCAGATCGGTGAGACGCGCAATGACTTTTTCCAGCGCAGGCAACAGCACGCCGTCACGCGCGCCTTTCAGCATCAGGGCATGCGAGAGGTTGTTGATGTCCTCCGAGGTGCAGGCGAAGTGGATGAACTCGGAAACGGCGGCAATCTCGGCGTTGGAACGGGTTTTTTCCTTGAGGAAGTATTCGACCGCCTTCACGTCGTGATTGGTCGTCGCCTCGATCGCCTTGACGCGCTCGGCATCGGCCACCGAAAAATTATCGGCAATGCCGTCGAGCAGCGTGATGGCTGCGGCTGAAAAAGCCGGCACTTCGGCAATCGCCGGCGCGGCCGCCAGCGCCTTCAGCCATTCTATTTCGACGATGACACGGTATCGGATGAGGGCATATTCGCTGAAAAAGTCACGCAGTGAGGCAGTCTTGCTGCCATAACGGCCATCAAGCGGAGAAAGGGCGGTCAATGCATTGAGTTCCATCGTGTCATTCCGTGTAATCGGGCATTCAGATATTGGGGGCAACCAGTGGTGCCTGTCGCGCCACTCTATATTGCCCGACGATCGAGCTTTACCAAATGGTAAGTATGTAGCGCCATGCTCAGCCGGGCGACCTTGGGATACTGCTCTAAACGGACCGCCTGTCCCGCACGGCCTGTGCCAGGGTGCCGCTGTCCACATATTCCAGCTCGCCACCCACCGGCACCCCGCGCGCCAGGCGGCTGACCTTGAGGCCGCGCGCCTTCAGCAGTTCGCCTATGGTGTGTGCGGTGGCCTCGCCTTCCGGCGTGAAATTTGTTGCAAGCAACACTTCCTCGACCACGCCATCGAGCGCGCGGCTGATCAGGCGGTCGAGATGAATCTCGCGTGGGCCGATGCCGTCGAGCGGGCTCAGTCGGCCCATCAGCACGAAATACAGGCCGGTGTAACTTTGCGTGGCCTCCATCATGTTGAAGTCGGTCGGCATTTCGACCACCGCCAACTGCCGCCTGTCGCGGCGCGGGCTGGCACAGACCTCGCACACCTCCGCCTCGGAAAAATTGTTGCACAGGCTGCAATGATGCAGATGCGTCAATGCGTGGCCGAGCGCAGCGGCGAGTTGCTCGGCACCCCGACGGTCGCGCTGCAGCAAATGGTAGGCCATGCGCGCCGCCGACTTCGGTCCGACGCCGGGCAGCACGCGCAGTGCGCTAATCAGGTGTTCCAGCGCGGCAGGGTGCATGGGACGCGTCTCAGAACGGCAGTTTCATCCCCGGCGGAATCGGCAGGCCGGCGGTCACGCTGCCCATTTTTTCCTGGACGGTGGTTTCGACCTTGCGCACCGCATCGTTCACCGCGGCGGCCACCATGTCTTCGAGCATTTCCTTGTCGTCCGCCATCAGGCTGGGGTCGATGTCGATGCGACGCACGTCGTACTTGCAGGTCATCACCACCTTGACCATGCCCGCTCCGCTCTGTCCCTCAATTTCGAGTTCGGCCAGCTTGGCCTGCATCTTGGCCATGTTCTCCTGTACCTGCTGGACCTGCTTCATCATGTTGCCGATGCCGCCCTTCATCATGTTGATTCTCCTAATGGCTGTATGGACGTAGCGTCGATCTGGCCACCGAAATGGTCGACCAGCTCACGCACGAATGGATCCGATTCGATCGCGGCCACGGCCTCTGCCTGGCGCGCCTCCCTGATGCGCGTGCGCACCTGCTGCGGGGTCTGCTCGGCTGCGGCACCGATTTCGAACCGCACGTCGAGCGTCGCCCCATACTTGTCGCGCAACGCCGCCGCCAGTTTGTCCTGGTAGGCGCGGTCGAGCAGGTGTTTGTGTGCTTCGCCCAGGCGCAGCGTCACCGTATCGCCTTCCTGCGATTTCAGTTCGCAATGGTCGGCGAGCATCTTGGCCATGCCACCGAGACGCAATTCAGCGACAACGGCAAGCCAGTCCCAGTCCGCGCGGGGGGAGGGCTCGCTGGCAACCAGCGCGGGCGCAGCGGGCTGCACTGGCTCGGGTGGCGCGGTCGCGGCACGCGAAGCAGCGACCGGTGAGGGCGCAGGGGGTACGCTGGACGCCGCCGGCGCGGCAGCACGCGGCGCAGGGTCGGCGCGCGCGACGGGTGTCGGGCGCAGCGGTGCAGAGCGATCCGCCGCAGTCGTCCTATAGGGCTCCGATCCATTACGCGCTTCAGTCCCGCCATGCGCAATGGAATCGTTTGAGCCCGGTGCGAAAGCCAGCATGCGCAAGAGCGTCATGCAAAACCCGGAATATTCGTCCGGCGCATAGGGCAGATCGCGACGGCCGTTCAATGCAATCTGGTAATACAACTGTACGGTTTCTGCGTCCAACTGTGCGGCGGCGGCCCGCATCCTATCGATGTCAGCAGTGGTGTCCACCGCGCCCGGGGCATGCAGCATCAAGGCCAGCTGGGTGAGCAGGTTGCCCAGATCCTGCAGCGCGGCGTCTAAGGCAATGCCGCGCTCGGCAAGCTGTCGCGCCTGATTCAGCAACCCGTCGCCATCGTGCGCCGCCAGCGCGACGAGCAGGTCGAACAGATGATCGCGCCGCACCGTACCGAGCATGACTTCGACGGCGGCCGCTTCCACCTTGCCGCCGCCGTAGGCGATGGCCTGGTCGGTCAGTGACAGTGCATCGCGCATGCTGCCGGCGGCGGCACGCGCCAGCAGGTTGAGCGCGGCGGGTTCGGCGTCAACCTTTTCCTGCTCCAGTACCTCGCCCAGATGCTGCGCCACCAGCGCGGGCGTCATGGGCTTCAGGTTGAACTGCAGGCAGCGGCTCAACACCGTTACCGGAATCTTCTGCGGGTCGGTGGTGGCGAGAATGAATTTCACATGCGCGGGCGGCTCTTCCAGCGTCTTCAGCATGGAGTTGAACGCCGGCTTGGACAGCATGTGCACTTCGTCGATGATGTAGACCTTGTAGCGCCCCACCGTCGGCGCGTACTGCGCGTTGTCGAGCACTTCGCGCATGTTGTCGACGCCGGTGTTCGATGCCGCGTCAAGCTCCAGCAAATCGACAAAGCGTCCGGCGTCGATCTGGGTGCACGCCGAACACACGCCGCACGGCGTCGCCGTCACCCCGGTTTCGCAGTTGAGGCACTTGGCGAGAATCCGCGCCAGCGTGGTCTTGCCCACCCCGCGCGTGCCGGTCAGCAGATAGGCATGATGCAGACGTCCCTGGGTCAGCGCATTGGACAGCGCCTGCACCACGTGCTCCTGCCCCTTGAGGTCGGCAAACACGCGCGGGCGCCACTTGCGCGCCAGGGCAAGTGCGGGAGAAGCGGAATCGCCGAAGAGGTCAGTCATGTGTATAGGGGCTAGGGGTCAGGATTCAGGGAAAAGCAACTTCATTTGAGCTGGCCGAAGTCCGTCATCCTCTTTGATCCCTGAATCCTGACCCCTGAATCCTGGAAAAGTGGCGAGCCTGAACCCCGGCACTGGCATCGATCGCTGTGGCTGCTTCCTTCCGGACCTGACCCGTTTCACGACTTAGCCATGCGGGGGGGCCCGCCACGCGCATTTTAACCTAGAAACCTCAGATGGACGCGTCCGAAGGTGCGTCAGGGCAGGTGGTTGCCGCGAAGCAAGGAGGCGTCGGGCCGGAAAAGACCGGCGCGCGACCGGATGTACCCCGAAGGGCAACCGTGCCAGCGGCTGCGTAGCGGACTCTGTACACTGACGCACCCCCGATCAAGGTCAAAAAGGTCAGAGCCCTCCAGCCTTTGACCCAGGCATAAGTGGTCAACCGGGAACTCCAGGGGCGACCCGGATGCGTGCTTATTCCTCATCCACCGGCACGGTCAGCCGGCGTTTTTTCACCGCATCGGCCATCATTCGCAATAGCAGAACCGTGTCTTCCCAGCCGATGCAGGGGTCGGTGATCGACTTGGCGTATTCAAGCGTCTGGCCCACGACCAGATCCTGGCGGCCGGGGTTGATATGGCTTTCGATCATCGCGCCGATGATGCGCGTGTCGCCACCTGCCACCTGCGCGGCGACATCGGCGGCAACATCCATCTGACGCTGGTACTGCTTGCTCGAATTGGCGTGCGAAAAATCGATCATCAACTGCTGGCGCAAACCTGATGCGGCGAGTTCGCCGCAGGCCAGATTCACGCTTGCTGCGTCGTAGTTGGGCGCCTTGCCACCGCGCAGAATGACGTGGGTGTCTTCATTGCCGGAAGTGCCGAACACGCCGACGTGTCCGGATTTGGTGATGGAGATGAAATGGTGGCGTGCAGCCGCTGCCTTGATCGCGTCAACGGCGATGCGCAGGCTGCCGTCGGTGCCATTCTTGAATCCCACCGGGCACGATAGTCCGGAAGCCAGCTGGCGATGCGACTGCGATTCGGTGGTGCGCGCGCCGATGGCGCCCCAGCTCACCAGGTCGGCAATGTATTGCGGCGAAATCAGGTCGAGGAATTCTGTTGCGCACGGCAGGCCGATTTCGTTGATTTCCAGCAGCAGCTTGCGCGCCAGCCGCAAGCCCTCGTTGATGTCGAAGCTCTCGTCCAGATGCGGGTCGTTGATCAGGCCTTTCCAGCCCACCGTGGTACGCGGTTTCTCGAAATAGACGCGCATCACGATGATGAGATCGTGCGCCAGCTCGTCGGCCAGCGGCTTCAGTTTCCGCGCGTAGTCCAGCGCCGCCACCGGATCATGGATGGAGCACGGGCCGACGACGATGAACATGCGGCCGTCCGCTCCGCGCAGCACGTCGTGAATGGCGCTGCGCGCGTGCGCCACGTGCGCGAGTACGGCCTCGCTGGCGCGCAGTTCGCGCATGATCTGCATCGGGGCAAGCAGTTCGCCGCTTTGCTCGATGCGGGTGTCGTCGGTTCGGGTGGCAGTCATGTTGAGGCTCCGTGTAAGTGTATTCTGACCCGCTGCGGCTTAAACGAAAAACCGCCAGCAGGCTGGCGGTTTCGTTAAGGCATGCTGTTCGTCTCAGTGCCTCCCGACCGCCCTGGGCGTGGGATAAAAACGGCTAAAAAAGAACAAAATGGCCAAGTTCATGCCTGCGAGTCTATCAAAACCCGCCGGCCCGCGCCAACCGCCTTTAGGTGCGCCGGCTTCACGCCGTAATATTCGCCACGGCTAGACCATATAATCGCTGTAAACCAAGGGGACCAGGGTGGGAATGATGGCTAACGGCACAGACAACCAGCAGACCGGTCAGGAATTAAGGCGCGACAGACGCTTTCAGGTCTCGCAGGCGGCCATCATCACCCAGCCGGGACACACCGAAATCGCCTGCGAAATCCGCGATTTCTGCCTGGGCGGCCTGTTCCTCAAGTTCACCAACCCGGAAGCGGCGATCGCATCGCTGGCCAAGCGCGCGGATGCCGAGGTGGAAATCGTCTTCACCCCGGTGTCGATCAACACCACCCAGACCTTCCGCGTGCCGGCTCAGCTCAAGCGCCTGAGCCCACTTGGCGTCGGCGTTGCGTTTATCCGGCAGCCGGTCGATGCGCTGCGTGCGCTGCAAAAACTGCGGATGGCCGGACACCGGCAAAAACTGGCCGCCCTGCCCACCTCCAGTGCGCACCCGCACCTGCGTGAAGCCAGCACCACGCTGCTGAGCGAAACCCTGCTCCAGGTACACGACCAGATGATGCGCATGCTGGGCGACAAGCTCAGTGCTGCAGCGTTGCAAGCCTCCGGCATTGCCGAACATAGCGGACTGCTGAACGCGGTGCATGAATTCGGCAACCAAGCGCGAGCCGTGCAAACCCGCTTCGTGCAGCAGGTGCTGGATGCACTGAAGCAGGCGCGCCCGGTACAAACCCAGGCCACCCGCGACACCATGGAGGGCGGACTGGCCCTGGTCGACGAACTGGATTTCGAGGACTGGCTCGCTACCTCGTCCGAAGCCCACAAACTGGAAGAACAGTTCCGCGAACAGCTCGCCGACATCGAACCGCGCATCGGCCAGCTGTTCGGCTTTGCCTGCGACCACAGCAACAACCCGTTCGGCCCCGCCGTTATCGGCCATGCCTACCGCAGCGCCCTGCAGGATGTGCCGGTGCTGGCGCGTGCGCGCCAGGTGGCCTATGCCGTGCTGCGTGACGCGTTGTCCGACCAGCTCGCGCCCCTGTATGCCGAATTGCTGGCGCTGTTGCCCGTTTCACAGGCCGAGGTTGAAAGTCAGCAACCCTTCGTGACGCCGCAGCACGAGACCCCGCCGTCAGCGCCCGCTGCCGCAACGCACACCCAGGCTGAAGCTCCCGCGTCCGCCGCTGCGCCGCCGCAAGGCACCCTCAGCCGCCTGACCGGCTCGCTGATGGACTTTTTCCGCAGCCAGCCGGCACCAGCCCCCTCTGCCTCGGCGCCGATGGGCGCAGCCCCCGCCGCACACGGCAGTGCCATGCCGGGTTATGCCGCTCAGGGCGTAGCTACCGGTGCTGGTGGTGGCGCTACTGGTAGCGGCGCTGCGGGTGGCGCTGCGGGTGCTGGCAGCCAGGCCATGATGGCAGGCACGCCTGGCATCGCCCACTCGCCGGTGTTGCAGCGCCTGGCCGCCGCCGGTGCGCTGCCGCCCGCCGTCACCCATGAAATGCAGCGTTCGGTCGACATGTTCGGCGCGCTGTTCGACACCATGCATGCCGAGAAATCGGTCAGCGAAGGTATGCGGCCATTTTTCCAGCAGTTGGAAACCAGCCTGATCAAGCTGGCGATGTCCGACCCGCAGTTTCTCAGTTCGCCCGCCCACCCGGCGCACAAGGTGCTGAACACGCTCGACCGTATCAGCATGGTGGCGGGTGACGACGGCAAGATCACCGACCAGCGCCTGCTGCGCCTGATGAGCCGCTGGACCGACCGCATCAACGCCGAGGCCGACAAGAATCCGGGCGTGTTCGAGGAGGCGCGCACCCAGCTCGAACGCGTGGTCAAACCGCTGCTGAACGAGCGCGCCGCACGCGTCTTCCGCCTGCAGGAAATGTGCGAAGGCCGCCAGCGCGCCGAGGTATCCAAGCAGCGCATCCTGCGTGAACTGCTGTCGCGGCTGGACGAGCGCCCGGTGCCGAACCCGGTGATCGAACTGCTGAACGGCGGCTGGCGCAACGTGCTGTTGATGGCCGAGATGCGTCACGGCGTCGACAGCGACGAAGCGCGCGAAGCCTGGCAGGTATTGCAGCTGCTCTCAATATGGCTGGACCCGTCGCAGACCTTCGCGCCGTCCGCCACCGAGACGCAGACCCTGCTGCAGCGCATCGACCAGTCGCTCACCCACGTGTGTGCCGACAAGTTCGCGCAGGACCGCATCGTCGACCAGCTCGCCGCCGCGCTGTTCGATCAGGAGAAATCGCAACAGCAGCAGACCTCTGTCGCTGCACGCCTCACCGACGCCAACAGCGACCCCCTGAGCGAAGCGCAGGACAATCTCGCCGAACGCCTGCGCGTCGGCGACTGGCTGCAGTTCAAATCACTCGACACTCCGCTCAACCTGATCTGGATCGGCGACCAGCCGCACGTGTACGTGTTCGCCAACTACCGCGGCATCAAGAAGCTCGATCTCAAGCGCCAGGACCTGCTGCAATCGCTGGAAAAAGGTGAAGCGGACTGGACCGAGGATCTGGAACTGCCGCTGATGGACCGCTCCTACAGCGCGATGATCCAGAAAATGCAGCGCGACCTGCTGTGGCAGTCCTCGCACGATCCCTCCACCGGACTCTCCAACCGCAAAACCTTCTTCCGCGCCATCCGCCGCGCCTGGCTGCGCAGCCAGGCATCCGACGGCGGCTACGCCATCGGGGTGATCCAGTTCGACATCAGCAATCCCGCCGGGGAAGCGACGGGCGTCGAAATCCGCACCCCCATCCTGCGCGAATTCGCCCAGATGCTGCCCGCACAGCTGCCGCCCAACGCCCTGCTGGCGCGCGCCGGTGAATCCGGCCTCGCGTTCTGGACCGAGGCCGCCGACAGCGCCGCCGCCCAGACTCAGGCCGAAGCGCTGTTGCGCGTCATTGCCGCCCAGCCGCAGGAAATCAACGGCACCCGCTACCGCGTGCAGGCCGCGGCCGGCCTCATGTGGGCCAGAGACAGCCTCACCCCCGAAGCCTATTACGACAACGCCAACGCCGCCTGCACCCGCGCGCGTGAATCGGGGGTCCCGGTCGTGCAATACAGCAGCGAAACCGGCGACAGCGGGGTGCTGGCACTGGCGCAATGGGCCCACGAACTGACCACCATCCTCGCCAACAACCAGCTCAGCCTCAACTGCCAGCCAGTGGCCGCCACATCCGATGCCGCACGCACCCCGCTGTATTACGAAGTGCTGCTGCACCCCACCGCCCACGACGAACGCACCATTCCCACGCGCGACCTGATTGCGGTGGCCGAGCGCCTGCAACGCATCACCGAAATCGACCGCTGGGTCGTGCGGCACGTCATGCAGTGGATGCGCGAACACCCACGCGAGACGGCACAACTCGGCGGCTTGTCGATCAACCTGTCCGGCCAATCGGTCATCAATCCGCTGTTCCTGAGATTCCTGCTGAGCGAACTCACGCGTGGCGACGTTCCCGGCAACAAGCTCATATTCGAAATCAGCGAAGCCGATGCGGTCGACGGCCACGCCCAGACCCAGCTGTTCATGCGCCAGCTGCAACGCCACGGCTGCCGCTTCACCCTTGATGATTTCGGGGTCGGCAGCAGTTCCTACACCAGCCTGAAGAGCATGAAGCTGGATTACCTGAAGCTCGACCGTTCCCTGGTGCGTGAAATTGG
>Ga0210129_1000115_pt1 | contig 22393 bp, 9 predicted proteins | sample WestPond_Cattail_2_FD_185582 | JGI IMG/M metagenome (GOLD analysis project Ga0210129, IMG submission 185582) | Wetland microbial communities from the San Francisco Bay, California, USA, that impact long-term carbon sequestration -... | ecosystem: Environmental > Aquatic > Marine > Wetlands ... | reverse complement strand
ATGTTTTGGCTGTCCACATTCCTGAACTGTCTTTCTGCATATCATACTTCTTATTGCATATATCCACCTGTACCTTATTGGCTTGAGGTGCGAACAGACAAAAATATGCACAATGATTAACATCAACTCTCGGGTAATCATTACCCGGTACTGTGGTTGAAGCTACTTGTGTGTCAGACTCAAAAGCCTGGGAAAACATATTGCAGCATAACAATATGAACATTGATAAAAATAATAATTTCTTTTTCATGATATTCTACTGATTAATAAAGTAAACTTGGTTTTATTTTATAATAATGTTTTTCTCAAAAAATTGTAGGCAACTTCCACAGCCACCTACAAATTACTAACTAATACTATCAAAAACTAACTCTATAGTTGTACAAAGCTATTAATAAAAAACAATATTACCTAATATAAAGATTACATGAACTATTAATCATATTACGAAAACCGGATAACCATCTATAAACTATCCGGTTTTTAATTACGCTCTATTATGGACTACAAATTAAAACTTACAATAATTACCTGACAATCCGTCTGCTACTCCACCGTAAGCTCGTTTACGGTCATAACTTAATGTCCACAAACCTATAGGCTGACCTGCTCTCCATGATGAAGTAGTAGGACTATCAGTCGGGCTCCATATTGTAATTCCATAGCGTTGAGCTGCAGGTATGTACTTAAAGTAAGCTCGTACTATAAAATTATACAGTTTGGCCTGAGACTGAAGTTCAGCATCTGTTTCAGCTGACGTAAGCGCATTATTGGCAATACCCATATCCAACTCTGATATCTTAATCAGTTTTCCGGTATTAGCCAAAGTCTTAAACATTGCTATTATAGCGGCGGTATCAGCTGTTGATGTAGTGACATGCATTTGAGTACCTATCCCATCTATCTTGGCACCTTGGCCTTCGACATAATTAATATAACTAATCAATCCATTTAACTTGGTCTGGCTTGTAGATTCCAAACCATATTCATTAATAAAGAGTTTGTCATCAGAATTGCCATATTGCCGAGCAAATTTAAACGCCTTTACAGCATAGTCCTTGCCAAGATAGTCCTGCCAAAAGAATTCATCCGATGTTAACGTCTGGCCAGAGCCTGTCTTTAATTGAGTAGGATCGGGATAATCAGACATCGGTTCATTAACTACATCCCATGCATGTACATAAGGGTTACATGCTGTCATCATACCCTTAATGTATCTTTGCATCTCAGCCGTTAAAATTGAATCCTTTTTTGCCGCAGATTTTGCCACATAAGTTTCGCCAGGATTATAACCTTCACCATATGAAGATATGCTAAAAGTAGGAGTATCTGTAGCGGTACCCCATCCATACCATCCTGAAATAGTACCATTCTCAAAATCTCCATTAGAGATAAGACTACTACCACCTGATACAGGAGTTAAAGATATATTATCAATATAAAGTGTACCAGCAAATTCGCCCATACTTATATTAAGCTGCTGACGAGTAGAAGAAGAGCATGTAACTGTTGCATCATAACTTTGCCAACTTGTAGTAACTGAAACATTTGTAAATCCATTACTTGCATAACCATCGGCACTTCCACTTTGAAGACATGGGCGTAATGTACCAGCAGCAGTTCCTTTAACCATAAATTTAAGCTCATAAGTAACACCATTTGTAGGAGTTAAGCTATATGCAAACTGTGCATCCCAATAATTAGTAGTCGTTGAAGGATTTACAATCTTTAAAGCATATCCAGCGCTTCCAGCTTCAGTCTTAATCGTATCAGGAGCAATTAGTTTATTTAAATAAGTTGCATTTTGGTTCGCATGCCAAACTAAATTATGCCCGAATATAGACATATTAGCTTTCTTGGCATTCTTCAAAAACGTTACAACATCAGCCGTATCCAAACTTCCATCAGATTGCACAACTGAACCTTCTTTCATCTCGTAACCACAAGTCACATTATTGAAATTGCTGCAATACAATCGGTATAACACATCTTGTGAGTTGAAATCACTAACGGCAATACCGACTCCAAGTTTAAAATTGGGATTATTCACTGTATCAAGATATGACTTCAATGGTTTATATGCTTTGAGATACTCCAATGCAGCAATGCTATCCGGTTCAGTTACAGAATAGCCTAAGCTGTTCTGATCAGCACATGATGACATAACCATGGCGCCAACGGCTATAATCGGGAATATTATCTTATATAATTTCATATCATTACCTTTTATTTCCATTTAATTATTCATAACCCACAGTGAATGTTTCAAGTTTTTCGTTTCTATCACGCAAAACCAAAGTATCTTTCGTAGCATATTTATATCCATTATTAAAATTGATATTATAATTTAAATAAAGCCCATCACGATCTTTGCTTCCCCAACTGTTTTTCTCTCCTTTTTTAATCCACGTACCGATTCCACTTGCAGTATAACCACTTGTATTAGACGTTATAGTACAATTTTGACCTGCACTATCAAAGGTAAGTAACAAATCTTCCGTAAAAATCGTATTTTCATACTTTTTATCTGTAGCGTTATATACATAAAGAGTATCTGAAACCGGATATATATCAGATTTTAAGCTATTACTAGTCAATGTAACTACCGCATCACTCTCCACATACGTTGGATGCCTAATAATTGTTTTTGTAGTTCCATCCGGTTCTGTAACATAATCTATTCCTCGGCACAACCAATTAGCATCCCATGGATTAATATACTTAATGCCATACAGAATATAATCCATAGGCTGAGTAGACCAATCGGCTGAGTTCGTTCTAACCGGATTAGTTACAGCAGCAGTTCCTCTTAAGATTGAATCTTTACTGCTGCTTGTCATAACTAAAGGAATCGCATATTTAACATCTGTATATGTTGATTTAATGGATGCCGCATCATCAAAGAACGCATCTGTTAAATGCACAACAACCCCCCCTTCCATACTTCCCTTAGGAATTGTAATAGAAGTTCCACCCAACGTATAATAATTAGAAGGCATAGCTACAACCTTGGTAGCAACTTTCGTATTAACTATTGTATATACATTAGTACACAATGAGGTATCAACTTTAAAATTTATTGTTACATCAGATCCGTTTGAATATTCTCCACCGATAGTTGCCATAATCTCACACTCATGTGCAGTATCATTACTATTATCATATTGGTCATCATCACCCAAAACGATTTTTCTTACAGGAGATTGATATGGGAAATATAGCGTTTGATATGTATAATTCGGATATTCAACATCTTGATTTCTACAAGATGAGAACGAAGCCGACAGTAATATTGCCGCTGTTATTGCTATAAAAAATACCTTTTTCATTTTTTCTCAAATTTATAAAATTTCGAATATGATTACCACCCTTTATTTTGAACCAATTGATTATATTTTAATAATTCACTATAAGGAATCGGACCATAATTCATATAATCTGAATACGTTCTCTTTTCAACATCTATAGTAGTATAAGTACTACTATTAATGCTCATCCCTTGTGCCGTTTCAGTCAATGTATTTTGCCAACGGCGTAAATCCCAAAAGCGGAAGCCTTCAAAGCAAAGTTCCAAACGACGTTCGTTGTGAATTAAAACACGCATTGAATCTTTACTAGCAGCCATAGATACTAAATAAGGATCACCATTAGCTGTACCTATTCCTGCTCTTGTACGAATAGCTTTTATAACATCATAAGCTGAATAGCCATGAGTTCCGGTACCTGTTGGTCCCCACGCTTCATTTGCAGCTTCGGCATAATCCAAGAAAATCTCTGTATAGCGAATGCGTGCCTGATAATGCTCTTGAGTATTTGTTGAGTTAGGATTCAGATTAACATCCTGTCGCAATAATTTTTTCATATAATATCCGGTACGCGTTGAAGTAGACGTTGCGTTTAGTGCATCATTAGTAGTTCCGTCTGCAGCAGTATAAATCGTTGTACTACTTGGTCCCGCCGCTCCTCCGTTAAATAAGATATATTTAGTCAGACGAGGATCACGATTGGTATAAGGACTTGATTTACTATAACCGCTATTTGAGTTATTTATAGGATAACCGTTTGCCATAGGGAATGCATTAACTAAATTCTGAGTAGGATTAACACGTCCACTACCATATAACGTAGGTGGAAAATTACTTGACTCAAGAGACGAACTTGTGGCAGTACTTCCTCTCCATAGAATTTCCTGAGGATTAGCTCCACTTGACAAATTACTTATTTGAGTTGTATTAGTATACCAATACCATCCATTAGAATCTATTCCGCTTATGCCACCTATAGAGTCCAATACTTGCCCTGCATAATCTGCAGCATTTGCCCAGGTTGTGGAAGTGCCACTACTATAAGCAGGACTTGCAGCCATTATCGCAGCTTGTGCACGAACTCCCATTGCAATACGACCGGCCATACGTAACCTTACAAGACTACCACATACCCGATTAAAAATAGAATGATCGACACCCCATGAGCTGTATTTAACCGGAACTTGGCTATCATTTGAAATATCGCCATAATCCATAGGCAGAAGAATTAAAGCTGAATCTACATCAGCATAAAGTTGCTTCATACACTCATCAAATGTAGCTCGTGGTTGGTTATAATCAGAGCTTGAGGTTTGAGGTTCGGTAAAAATAGGTACACCTAATAATTTGCCGTCAGCCGTCCAGCCGCCATGCGTCTGTAATAAATAATACATATACAATGCGCGCAATCCGAAAGCTTCTCCTTTCAGCCGTTTTTTATATAATTTATTAGCTATTGTGTCGCTGGCAAATTTAACATTGTCTACATTCGCTATAAAAAGATTCATATATTGAATAGCAGACATACAACTTGTCCACCTATCCATCGGATTGTTTTGTGAAGTCCACGATCCTGTAGCCATCAGCCTATAACTATTTGATGTACTATTACTAACCGCATCATCGGTTGCAACATCATCAAAAGACCACGAATCATTAGGAAGGCGCGTATAACCATTAGCCAATATTCCTTGAGCATAATCGGCATTCTGGAACATATAACTCAGTTGCTTGTTGTTTTCAATCGCTGGAGAAAAGAGATCATCACAAGACGAAAACAATGGAACTAATATTAATAATAATATAAATATCTTTTTCATATCTAAATCCATTTTTAGTTAAAATGCCATCTTCACTCCAAGATCATAGTATCTTGTCTGCGGAGCACTTCCTACATTTGTTTCCAAGATCTTACGTTCTTTTGATATTGTCAGTAAACTTGATCCACTTATATAAGCGGATAAATTATGTATAAAGCTTTTACGTAAAATCTTCGTAGGCAAATCATAAGTAATCTGTACTCTATTCAATGTAAAACGATCTGTTCTATATCTCCAGAAATCTGAATTTTGGAAATCATTTGAACTACTTTGTGTAGTCAAGCGAGGATATGTCGCTGTACTGGCAGTAGCTTCAGTCCAACGGCCACGTACTACATCCGAATATTTCACATCACCATATACCCAATAATAAGAACTGCTCTTCATGCCATAGCCACCGAAATAACCGCTACCTAAAGCAAAGAACGTAAAGTCTCTCCATTTTAAAGTCAAATTAACGCCCATATTAAATGGTGAATCATAACGGCCCAAAAATACTGCATCATTAGAATCAATTTTGCCATCTTTGTTTTGATCAACATATTTAATATTTCCCGCATAAACAGTACCAAAAGAATTAGTAGTAGTAGGATTACTTATATCAGCATCCGTATAAAATCCATTACTTTTCAATCCCCAATATCCGTCAATCGGATGCCCCTTGCGATATTGATATGAATTAGAGTAAACTTCGTCAATCTTAGTCCACTTCGTAGTGTAATACATTCCTGTTAAACCTAATGCGAAATCAACATCTTCTATTTTCTTATTAAAATTCACATTAAAATCGAAACCAGTACGGCGATCTGCGTTATAATTAATATACGGAATAAACGATGATGAAGGGTATGAGTTACTAAAATAACTTGGATAAACTGTTGACGGCAGTATTGGTAAACCGCTTCTATTGTTTACAAAAAACGAAGCATCGGCCGTCAATAATCTTTTCCAAAACGAGCCTCTAACATTGACACTAAACTCTTTCATCTTCTCAAATGTCAAATTATTATTTGCTCCTCGTACCGAATTGGTAGACTGCTCCGTTTTACCATCGTCCCATCCCCACCATGTACCATTAGTCTGTGTATAATAACCTTGATACATATAATAACTTGAAAAATCCAAATCACTATGTAAAACACTTTCAGAAGCGCTTAACATTAAATCATCTACAACAGGAGAATCTTTTAAGAAATTTTCTTTACTTAATCTCCATCCTATCGATAATGAAGGAGAAAACGCATTACGCTTTTTTGTGGGAAATTTGGCTGAATGTACTTCTGCGCTTCCAAAATCGACATAATACTTTTCACGATAATTATAATTAACTTGTAAACCTAAATTCGCATTGCTTATTCTATGATAAACTGAATCTACACTTGTTTGATAACCGGAAGCAACCAATATTGCAGATATGTTATGCGCATGGTTGAAAGTCTTATTATAGTTAAACTGTCCGGAGAAAGATATCGTTTGATTGTCGGAACTACTCTTTATATAATCTATACCATCTTTTGAATCTTTTCCATATTGTGTAAGACTTGTTATCATGTTTTTACCTAAATAGGTATTCCACGTAGGTTCATATGTTGCATATGTTTTTGTATATGCTTGCATATAAGAAGTAGAATAATCAGTACTAAACAATGTATGAAAAGAAAGCCCATTCAATAGACTGCTCAGATTCATATCTACGCCTGCTTCAAATTGAAATTGACGACTTGTGGATGTGTGATAACCTGAAGCATAAGCATCAGCTATGGGATTAGTCTCATCTAACTGTGTACCTCCCAACAAGTATTTTCCGCCAATTACATTATTACTGTTTGATACGATGGATAAATCAGTAGCATCATTGCTCTCTATATAACTGATCGGAATCAATGGCGTCACTCTGTTAGGACGAAACGTAGCTGCATCACTCCAATAATTGCCATTGGCAGCTCGACTGTCATAATATGTTACATTTGCATCAACTCGACCTGATATCCAATTATTAATAGTCAAATCAACATTTCCACGAACATTGAAACGTGTTATGTGATTATTTTTTGCCTCACCAAAATTGAATTGTGAAGCAGTATTTTGCAAACCGATATTCGTATAATACCTAGCACGATTACTTCCTCCTGCTATCTCAACCGTTCCATCCGAATAATTATATGCTTTCTTTAAATAGTCAGATGAATAAATATTTAAATTAGGATAGCGATATGTATCTTTGCCAGATGCATAATTATAGATATCATCTTCACTATAAGATGCAGCTAAACCGTCATTTGTACGAGCTTCATTATAGAGAGTCATATATTCGGCAGATCCTAAATACTTAGGATAGCATTTCGGTACATATAATCCTGTATTAAATCTAACATTAATAGTTTGATTTCCGACGGCACCTCTTTTAGTGGTAATATAAACGACACCTTTTGCCGCCTTACTACCATAAAGGACAACAGCCTGAGCTCCTTTTAAGAAAGTAATTTTATCTATTTCCGAAGGCAGTACATTATTAGCATCGCGTGGAAAGCCGTCAACAAGTACTAAATAGCTGTCTCTACCCCACATATTACCATTATAACCGCCAACATAATCATCCATATTGTCCAAACTATATGTAGAAAAATTTTTCTTCATCAATTCAGCCACATTAACTTCGCTAACTCCTCCCAAAATGTCTTTCTTATTTTCCTTATGAAAGATAAGTTGTACCATGTCATCTTTCATCGATACTGAATCATTACCAGGAATAGAGCTTTCATCAAGAATGTCATTCTGTGCATAAGAACAAAGTGGTCCTCCTACCAATAAAGCGCATAAAATGATTTTTATCTTTATATATTTCATAACTAATCTGTCTTAATTATATTATACTTACACTCTCCAAATTACCAACCGGGATTTTGATCAAAACCTTTATATAAGTTCACATCTTTAACCTTAAGTGGTAACCAATAGTATTTATCACTTGTAAAAGGACGCGTCAATATCGTTACTTCTCTAAAATTACTTACTGCATTATCCTTAGAGTCTGTCGTACTAAACGTTCCACTACGGATAAATTCTTGAGACGTCTTAATTGTATACGGATATACCGTTAATAATAACCAACGACGCAAATCATTAAAGCGATGACCTTCATAAGCTAACTCAACAGCACGCTCTCTTCTTAATTCACTCATAAATCCATCCAACGACGTAGTAAACTCTGTCGCTACTTCTCCGGCTCCGGCACGGTCGCGAATTACATTAACTGCCTGAACAGCCGTCTTTGAGAAATTCGAAGATTTACCGTTAGGTGAGCTGTATCCTTCTGCAGCAGCCTCAGCATACATTAAATAAACATCACCTAAACGCATCCATGGAATATGAATGGAAAGAGCATTACCATAGCCCCATCCTTGATCATACGTATTAGCAGTATTGGGTATAAATTTTTGCAGTACATAGCCTGTTCTACTTCCACTGGATTCACTACGATAACTGCCTCCACTATATAAATTTGCATACCTGTTAGATTCTACACTAGCTGACATCGTACCCTGTACAAATTTTGCTCCATCATATACTATATCATTATAAAAACGAGGATCACGTCCCTTCCATGGATGTGTAGAATCGAACCCGGAATTAGGATCGCTCAAAGGTAAGCCATTTGCCATACCGTAATAATTCACATAATTTGCTGTAGGAGAACACCCGATACTTGACTCGCCAACAATTTGTGGTGTATATTGCTTAGATAGCCCCCAATTAGTTCCATTATTAGTTTTATCAGTACTAAATATAGGGCCTCTGAAAATAGCTTCAGTCGATCCCGGCAATTTCCAACTTTGTTGATACGAGTAAAATATAGAAGAATAATTTGAAAAAGAAACTAACGAATATTGAGTTTCACCACTTTCTACTAAATTTAGCAATTGCCCGAAAGCTTCGGCAGCTTTTTGGCAATAAGTAGTATTATAAGTGGTACTTCCGGTAGATTCTTTATTCATCAATGGACTACCCGCCCAAAGTAAATCTTTACCTAAATAGCCAAGAGCCATAATCTTATTTATACGAAGTTGATTATTGCCTGAAGTATTAGCGCCGGCTGTCGTATTGTCCCAATTAATCGGCAACAAACTTACAGCTTTATTAAAATCTACAGCTGCGCTATCAGCAGTTTGTTGATAATCTAAACGTGGCAATGAAAATTGTTGATCTGCTGCTAATACATATTTAATATAGGGTAATCCGCCAAAATATTGCATTAATTCAAAATAGAACCATCCTCTAAAGAAATATAATTGACCTGCGATCAAATTCTTTTCTTCATCGGTTCCGGTCATTTTATCTAAATTGGCTAGTCCGATATTAGCTTCACGAATACCCCACCACGCAAGCGGCCATAAAGATTTACCCATACGATCCATAGATATAGCAGTAGATGAACTCCTATCCATCCATCCACTTTGCCAACCGTCATGTTCGGATTGCCATCCCCAAAAATCGCCAAGATCTATTTTGTATCCATAATGGTATGTGACACCAGTTGCCATGATTTCATCTTCTCCCCAATTAAATGAATTGCTCCAATATGCATTACCAAAATCCGGTATGCAATTATAAAGCAATTCCACATATCCTTGGAAATTAGTGAAATTCTTAAATGCATCATCTGCCGAAACCGTAGAATCAGGAGTCTTATCCAACCAATCAGAACATGATGTCAAACTAAAAGCTCCTAAAAATAATATACCCACTAAAAGGCTTTTTATAAAATTTTTCATGTCAGTACTGTTTTATAGTGTGAACTTAATACCTAAATTTATACGCTTTACAGTAGGATAAGCACCTTGAGAGGCCCATCCTGTTGCTGCAAAATTAGATTCACGATCATCAGGCATTTTTGTCCACACCCAAAGGTTATCACCATTCAAATATATTTTCAGATTCTTAAAACCAATCTTCTTTAACCAACCGCCATTAAAAGTATAGGCAATCTCTGCATTTTTCAAACGGATATATGAGCCATCATAATAATATCGTGTACCGCTACTATAATCACTTAACGTCGTAATCCACCTTGGCATAGATACATCAGCATTCATATCGGTTTTTGACCAATAGGAACCTTCATTATATACGACATCTTCTTTGGATGGGAAATCAGTAAATACCACCTCTCTTGTAACATTATTTACTCCATAAAATTGAAGATACCCACTAAAGCCTTTCCATTCAAAACCTATTGTTGCATTATATGTATTCTGCGGCGTACTGGAATATCCATATGGTGCACTATCATAAGAAGATACAGTACCGTCACCATTATAGTCTATAATATAATAATCACCAGGTAATTTGCTTGCATCATCACTGCTTAATTGTGGACTTCCATAAACTTGATCCCAATTATTCATGTAGCTGCTGTTTATATATGAATAAGTTTGTCCTTGTGCTTTGCCGGCAGCTTTTTCATAATCAGGTAACAACTGGCCATCATCTTTACTTAATACTTTATTAACCGAATGAGTCATATTAAGATTAGCCCATACATGAACTTTATCGAAAGTTTTATTAAAGCGCAATTCCAACTCATATCCTTTAGTCCTCATTTTTCCTAAATTGGCAGTAGGTGCTGTTGCGCCAAAATATGAAGGAACAGACCGGCTTGAACCGCTAATCATAATCTGCGTACGCAAATCCTTATAAAAATCTACACTTCCTGCAAACATGTTATGAAAAAAAGAATAATCGGCACCTAAATTAGTTTTATATACTTTTTCCCAATGTATATTGGAATTCCCAACTGAACTCTGATAATACCATGTATATGGACTACTCGTATTATTAGTTCCCATTACCGTTTCACCACCATATGCCCATTGATCCATATATATCCATCTGGTACTACTACCGCTATCATCACCAATATCACCATAAGAAGCTCTCAACTTCAACATATCTAAGAATTTCATCGACTTCATAAAATTTTCTTCACTGATCATCCATCCGATAGCGCCTGAAGAGAAAAATCCCATACGGTATTTCTTAGCAAATTGCTCAGAGCCATTATATGCGCCATTACATTCTAAAAAATATTTATTATTATAATCATAAGTAGCACGAAATGCCCAATCTTGGCGACGATGTGGGATCACACTTCCGGTTGCTGTTTCTTGGCGACTAAACAATCCCATTGCTGTTACATTATTTTTACCAAAAGAATTTGCATAATTTAATTGCCCAGTATAATATATTGTACGAGTAACAGAAGAAATATATCCTCCCGTAGTTGTCCAACTTACAGGATCTTGGAAATCGAATTTATTATTAGAATCATAAGATTCCTCATAACTAATTTTTCCAGTTGATGGATCTATATATTCATACTGTGCGTTATTGTACAAATCACTAATTCCTCTATCTGTATTCACAAATATATTATCAAATGATAATGTACCTTGCACACTCAATCCCTTTAACAAGAAATCCAACTTTTGATTTAATGTAAAATCGGTATTAATTCTTGTAGTTGTATTTTGCATATTACCGCTTAAAGCCAAATCTGCAACAGAGTTTGTCTCTCCGACTTCATCTGAAGGATAATAGCCCCACGCTCCGTCAGAATAAACAGGTAAAAAGACATCAGGTGCCATACTATATGCACCTTGCCAAACCGTATACTCATTTGTCAATCCGTAAGGCCTCTTCTCAACGCCATAAGAACCTGATATATCCGCTTTTAAAGATGTAGTCTTTGTTAATTGAAAATCTAAATTACTACGAACATTAAGGCGATTGTATCCATACCCTGCCTTATATCCACGACCATTGCTGTAAGTCCTTAAAAGATCACCTTCATGCAAAAAATCAACATTCGCAAAATACTTTACAAAACGTGTACCACCGGTAATACTTACATTAGGATTATAAGACATTGCTTCGTTCTTGAATAAAGCACTATCCCAATCCACATTCGGATATCGTTCTGATTCTGATACATTAGCCGGATAACGATATTTGTTTATAATAGACTGTGGAGTCATATATGACCATGAAGTAGGACTTAATCCCAATTCATGCTCAATGGCTTCATTTCTAATTTCCAAAGCATCGTAAGAATCATATTTATCAGGTAGCTTAGACGGCTTTTTCAATGTTGTACTCATTCCTACAGTAATCACTGCTTTGCCCTCTTCTCCACGTTTAGTAGTAATCAATATTACACCGTTAGCACCTCTTACACCATAAATTGACGTAGCAGAAGCATCTTTTAAAATAGAAACACTTTGTACAGAACCAATATCAACACTTGTCATATCACGTTCTATGCCATCTACTAATATTAACGGTGTAGTACTATTCCATGTATTTATGCCACGGATAACGATCTCGGGAGATTCTTCTCCAGGCATACCTGTACTTGACATAGTAGTAAGTCCAGGTAAATTTCCTGTTAATGCTGAGCCTATATCTGAAACGCCCCCGGCACGTTCCAAAACCTCTCCGCTTGTTTGTGAAATTGCACCAACAATACTTGCCTTTTTCTGCTGGCCATAACCGACAACAACAACATCATTTAAATGAATATTGTCATCTTTCATACGAATTTTTAAATAATCACTTGGACCAATCGCCATATCAATTGGTAACATACCTACATAAGTGAATGTAAGTGTTTTACCTCCAGTAGGTACTTTTAATGAAAACTTTCCATCCAAATCAGTTACTGTAACTATGGAAGGATTCCCTTTAAGCTTTACAGTAGCCCCAATGACGGGTTCATCTTTCTCGTCAAGGACTAATCCTGTGACTGTTCTTGTATTCTGTGCTAATATTGGCAAACACATCAACAACAGAAGTAAACATAAACATGGAATTTTCGAATTGTGTTTTCTCTTCATTCCTATTAGTTTTAAATGTTAATAAATAATCTTTCACTTATCAGATTCATCATATTAAAATGAATTCACAAATATATCTTCTATATGAATAACCACGTAAAATTTATGATACATGTTAGTTTCACCGCATTACATATTTTTACAAGCGCGTAACAAGATGTTTCCATTAGCGTTCATTTTAATCATGCAACTATCTAACAATAAAATAGTTACATCCATTTACTTTATTATGCAGCACCTAATTATAATCTTTTAATTATTGCTTTTATGATAGTTCAAAAACTGACATTTATCAAATTTAGCTATAAATAAAGTCGCATGCAAACACATTATTATTAAGTGGCGTTATATACGTCACACAAATATGATATATCTTGTGATAAAAGATAAAAACAATTTCACTTGGTGGTATATAACCTCAACAAATTTAAAATGAGTTTTTTTGCAAACAAAAATAAATTGTCAGACAGACAACGTAAAGAATTATGAAAGAATATTTTAAATACTAAAAGTTTTATACACAAAAGCAACATTATAAGTTATACAGCCTCAGCACAAACTTTCATATTATTGCTGATTCCGCGCAATCTGAGCAAACTGCGATGCATAAGATTACGGACGGACTGATAGTTCATTCCCATTATTTCGCAAATCTCGATATATTTGCGCTCTTCAATGTAATACAAGTTCAAAGCTTTACGCTGACGGGGAGACAGTTGAGAAAAATAATGCTGAACCTTAAGCTCATTACTATGCTCGCTCTCATTGTTAAGGTATTTGTTTTCTACATCATAATAGATTGTATTATGATCCGCCGCTTCATCAACATCAGTATCGGTAAAAAATGAATTATGACGAAATTCATCGTTCAGGCGGTTTTTTAAAGCAATAAAAAGATAAGACTTTATGTTCTCTACGCTGTCTAACTCTTCACGCTTCACATACAGTTTTACAAAGACATCTTGGATGCAATCTTTTATCATCTCGCGATCACTAGTGAACTTACAACCAAAGTTCAACAGACTGTCAATATTAGCGGTATACAACTGTGAAAAATTAATCATAATGTATTATTTGTTTTTGGTGAACAAACAAAAGTATGATACCGCCAAGCGAAAGATATGTAATAATTGGTATATCAATATGAAAAACAGATATTATGTCGAAGAACATAATATCTGTTTATAATGGGAGAAACGAAATAATCCTGTATATCTCAATTACAGGCGATGAATCCAGTATACAGTCTCCTTTGAAGATGTCCGTAAATTATATTGTCCGTTTATTTTAATATTTTTCCCCATTACATTCATTTTACCGGATGAAGGTTGTATTTCACAGATCTCATACTTGCCTGCATTCAGCGCCACATTAATAGTTTGAGCTTCATGGGAGTAAATGATACATCCTTTATCAGATTTCCCTATCTTTTGATAAGTAGTTATACCTGTTTCTTCAACATTCATGCAAGCAGCATCCTTAAGAAATTCGGTATCCGTTACAGGCAAATCAGGGCACGAACCGCCTGCCATAAAAATGCCCCACCCTAACTCGGGATAATTCTGTGCAAAGAACATGACAGCTTTATCAGGATACTTACTGCGGTATTCGTTTACAGCTTTATATGCTTCATAATATGTTGTCTTACCTACCTTCATTTTGCGCATGAATTGTCGCGGAGCCATAGATGATCCCCCGGGAGGAGCAAACATGCCGTCTGTTTTATAATGCCAATAACGTATATCAATTATATCTATAATTTTTGAACGTACAGGATCGGCTAAAATAGAATCTTGTACATCTTTTGTTGTGCTCAATGCTATTAGCGGGTGTTTACCTGTTTTCTTTTCCCAGTCGGCAATGACATCAATCCAAAACTGTGTAAAATGTAACGGGCCTGTATATTCGGCACTTATAAGTTGGATTACATTCTGATTGTCGGCGAAATTGTTAAGGCATTGGCGTATATAATTAATATGAAACTTACGTAAAGTAGAATCTTTCTCATTATAAAAGAAAATACCCATGAATTGTCGCTTATCACCGATAAACGGTACAGGTTCCGGAAAATCAGTATTATTGATATTGTTTACAGGACGCCATGGGCTGTCAACCCAGTGTGCTCCGGCTTCATATATATTATGTTGGAAATAATTCTCGTGAAACAGCAACAATCCGTTTTGAGAAGCTTTGTATGCAAAATCTTTAAGCCGTTTCCAATACCATTCATTATATTTATTCAAATCATACTTGCTTAATCCGTCCCATGCCATTCCTTTGCCGCTACGAGCAAACGGTTGCTCATAAAACGGAGGCCATACATCACCGTCACTCCTGCGAATACGTTCATGGTCGTCACGACGAAGATCATACCAAAGGCCATAATTGTGGTTAAGAATAAGATAGTGGTTATCTTTCATGTAATTGATAACCGAATCCAGCCTATCAGTCAATCCTAAGCCCTCTCGCCCGGGTACAAAACGAGTAACATCTACTTTTGCATGAGGCAAGAAGCGGTCTTTAATATTCCCTGTCCACCATGGCACATCATAATTATTGCCTACAAGTAATTGACCGTCCATATTTAACTTACCGTTGACTATAGCATACTTATGATTTACCTTTGCCGAAGAAATATTAGGATATTTTATTTTAATATTATCCACATCTTTAAGTCCGTTGGACGAAACAGAGGCATTGTATGGTATGGAATCTTCCCACATTTCCATTGTCAGACGAGGTTCTGTTAATGTTTCATAAGCAAATCGTTTGGCACCTTCTATCGTAGGACTGCTTGAAGCATCATTCTCATCACGAGGCAATATATATCCATCAGGTGCATTTTTACCCAGACGTCTGTATAACTGGGCATAAAACAAGCTAAATGGTTTTACATGATTATTAGAATCTTTCCATTCTCCGTTTCCGGAAAAAGACCCCCAACAGGCATTAGCACTGTTTTTATCTTCTGGTGAAGGAGAATAGCACTCAAGTTCGGCTGCCGTGCATTGCCACAACATACTGTTAGCTGTGTTCCAACCTGCTCCGTATTTACTTTGTCCGAGATTCTTGTAACTGATGTTACCACCGTCGATATTAACTACATCAAATAACAAACCTGCAGCCCAAGAACCTATTGAACCGCTATATCCGTTAGTTTCTTCCGCTTCACACTGTACAAAAGCATTAGGTCCCGGAGCACAATAGCCTGCAGCAAAATCATGAATGCCATGGCGAGAGATACAACGTTGTACAAGAGTCTGTTGACCGCGCGTATAAAAAGAACATCTGCGAAAGCCCCCCAATTCCGAAACAGGCTCATCGCATAAACAATCCTCAACTGTGACACATGATGCCGTATTTTGCACAATCACCGCATTGCCTGCGAAGTGAAAGAATTGAGAGCGACGCACCCAGCAATTGCGGGCATTCTCTATTGTAACTCCTACCCAACAATGGTCTTCATCCTTTGCATTTGTAGAATCATAAGTGGAATTCAACGTGAGGTTTTCAACACCGCAGTTTTGTATTCTTCCGTTCCATTTATAAAGAAATACTTTGCCTCCACCCCAATGCGGGTCCAAGGCCGTAGTGATAGGAGAATCAAATGTAATCTTTGCTCCCTCGATTCCTACCACCTGACGATCCCACTGTATATCAATATCACCAGGCTTCCAACCTAAATTATCCAAACCTCCGCCGAATATGTTACATCCGATAGATGCGATCCACGCTTTTGTAGATGGTCTGAATATACGTACCAAGTCTCCCTTTCGTATTTTATCCGAAGGAGTAGCTAACGATATGGACGTGCTGCCTGCCTGAACTTTGGCATTTACTATTTTCAATGTATCAGTTATTTTCAAATCGTTGCCACCTTCAATATAAATCAAAGCGCCACGATCTACCCCATGTTTTGTAAGAATCGTCCCTTTCTCGTCAACGCCTCGCAATACAATGCCTGAAACTTTTATCCACAAAGGTTCGTCAATTTGGAACTCACCCTTGCCCAAAAGTACGGAACCACGAAACCCATCCCTGCCTATAGGCAAAGAGGCCACATAGTCAATTGCTTTTTGAATACGCTGCGAATTATCACCTGACTTACATTGCACATATACCACATTCCTTACATCCGGTATTTTGGACTCGGACGCTCGATAACCACAAGTTGAGTAGTCCATCGGAATATATTGCGCGAATGACGCCACCGATATAAAGAGCTGCACCATAGCGACAAAAAACACCTTTCGTTTCATATCCATTATTTTAATAAATTGATTTTGTCTTAGTGAACCGAACGCCATTCGTTTTGATATTCCCTTGGCGTTTGATTATATTTTTTGCGAAAACATTTGCTGAAATAACCGGAATCTCTGAATCCAACCTCAAAAGCAATCTCCGATATGTTTTTATCCGAATTCTTTATAAGCTCTACTGCTTTATTCAATCTGATTTCCTTTACTAAATCGACAGGTGCAAAACCGGTAAGACTCTTTAATTTCTTGAAAAATGCCGAACGGCTAAGTCCAATTGACGAGGCGATAGAGTCTATATTGAAGTCGGTCTCATTTAAGTTTTGTTCAATAACATCCTTTATTTGCTTGATAAACTCCACATCTTTCTGCACAAGATGCTGTTCATAACTACCGGCTTTCTCTTCATTATTATCTTCACGGCCTTCATTTATCCACATTTTCTCCTGAAACAGACGGCGTTCGTTAAGTTGCTGATTGATGCACGCAACCAGATAATCGCGGCTGAAAGGTTTTGTTATATAAGCATTTGCGCCCAACTTAATAGCACTTACCTTATCTTCATCGCTATTCTTTGCCGTAAGCACGATAACAGGAATATGGCTTATCTCAAAATCTTTACGAATACGTTTCAGCAACTCTATTCCGTCAAGGCCGGGCATCATCAAATCCGTCACAACAATGTCGGGGTGATAAAGATACACTTTCTTGATGCCGTCCAACCCATCATTAGCCGTATAGATATTAAACAAATTGTCCATCTGCATTTTTAGCATCTGACAAAGATCCTTGTTATCTTCAATCAACAATAAAACGGGCAAAGACATATCGATATTTCTTTCATTCGCATCCGAATACTTTGGGGATACTTCACTTGAAGCCGCAGTATGGTCATCAACATAAAAATCAGTTTTCTCTTTCGGGAAATGCTCCTTGTCGGTTTGTAATTCAATGACGAAAGCTACTCCTTTTGAATCGGTATTGTTTTCAGCCCATATATTACCTTGCAACAAATCCACATATTCTTTCGACAAGGCCAAACCTATGCCGGTACCTGCATTTGATGATTCATCACTAACATTATCGGCCTGTGAGAAGCGTTCGAATATTTCGGTAAGTTGTGATTCAGGTATACTTACTCCGTTATCTTCCACTCTTATACGACAACGTTGTCCTTCATCAAACAGTTCCAAAGTGACGCAGACTACACCTCCATTCGGTGTAAATTTAAAAGCATTGCTTAGCAGATTTCGTATTATAATGTCTATTTTTTCATTATCGCACCATATCATGACGTGGTCTGCCGGCATCTGAAAGGAAAAAGCTATTTCTTTTTCATCAGCCAATATTTGGAACTCACGATGCAAAGTTTCCAATAGCTCGTTCATATCTATCAGTGAAACATGCAAACGCATCTTGCCGTTTTGCACCTTTCTGAAATCAAGAATCTGGTTAACCAACTGAAGCATCTGATTTGTATTCTTTTCCATAAGGTTTAAATACTGTTTACCTTTTTCAGACAAGTTTTCCTTTTCTTTCAGCTCCTGAATAGGGCCCTGTACCAACGTCAAAGGTGTACGCAACTCGTGACTTATATTAGTGAAAAAACGTATCTTAAGCTCCGCCAAACGTTGGCCGATATATACTTCGTTTTTCATCTTCATCATATAATATATTAACCGAATTGCCGCTATAAGTAATATTATACCCAAGAAGGCATAAATCATATATGCCCACCATGTAGCCCACCAAGGCGGTAACACCGTCACTTTGATTGCACACGACGAACTCACTCCATAATTAGCCTCATCCTGCGCCTGTACTCTGAAGACGTAATGTCCCGGAGATACGTTTGCATAAGAAGCAATACGGTTATGTCCGCTAAAGTGCCATTCCTTTTCGTATCCCTCAAGTATATACTTATAACTGATACGATCCTGATTCATATAATTAAGTGAAGCAAACTCTATGGTGAACATCGACTGATTATGCTTCAGCGTTATCTCTTTTGCATACTTCACCGAACCGTCGTATATCGGAGGATTGAAACTGCGTAAATCCCTGTTCAGCACGTTAAAATCGACAATAAATGTTTCATAACTCAACTTATGCTGCCGCGTTATTTTTTCAGGAGAAAATGATAAGATACCTTGTTTGCACCCTATCCATATTTCCTTGTTCTTCATGCAAAAGGCTGTATTATCTTCCATCTCCACATTCGGGAAACCGTCAAAGCGATCATAATTACGTATCATACCGGTAGTTCTGTTCAAACTCGACAACCCGCTTTCGGTGCCTAACCACAGGCACTTATTAGCGTCTTCGATTATCGACAGTACCACATCGCAATTCAATCCTTCCTGTATTCCGAAGTTCTTAAATACTGGTGAATGCGCATTCTCGTCGTAACGTACAAGCTTATTCAGTCCGCCACCGAAAACTCCTATCCACACCGTACCTGAAGCATCCTTATACATTGCATATATATCTTTATCCAACACACCGGTTCCGACTCTATTGCGATAAGTCTCAAAACGAATATCTTCAATGCGTGCAAAATCGTTTTTAAAAGAAAACAATCCGTCATCGGTACCTACCCACATTCTGCCTACATTATCTTCGGTAATGGAACGAACATCCATGTATAAACCGTACGCCGGGTAATTTCTGAATCCGTTATATTTATGATGGAATATAGCCTTCCCGCCTTGTTCTTCTATCAAGTTCAGTCCACCACCAAACGTACAAACCCATATACGCCCTACCTTATCTTGATATGTATAATAAACATTATTACTGCTTATTGAACTAAGTTGCCTGGGGTTATACACGTAACGCGTCAGTTTCATTCCCTGTGGCGATGAACTGTTATGCTCAGCCTTTACCAACCCTTCTCCCTTGGTAGAAAACCAAAGTCGCCCGCGATTATCTTCCATGATATTGTATACATTGCCAATAGTTCCACGAAAGTACTTCTTTGCCTTACCGTCAACATCCAGGCAATACACATCTCCCCAGCGCGTACCCACCCATATATCGCCATTATGTGTCTGCAACAAAGCGCGAATACCTTTGCGCTTAACGCCGCTCTCACCATATCCATTTCCGGAAAGAAGTTGAGGATAGGCGAAATGAAACTGATGAGGAGGGAAGCTTATTCTGTATATGCCGTCAACCGTTGATGACAACCATAATATGCCGTCACGATCAAGGGATATGTTGAAGAAACGCTGATTGGGATGGTCTTCGGCAAACGTTCTGTAATTACCAATATTCGTCATTGAAAGGGAATCACGATCGAACTTCCACACTTCACCATACGGGGTAAGAATAAATAAGCCGTTCTCACCCGCATCCTGAATTTGCAATTCAACAACTTTCTTTTGATCGGCAAACGGATACCTGCGCATGATACGATTACCCGGATCATAATATACCAATGCTTTGTCCGAGTCCGAGAACCATATTTTATGGTATGTGTCTATATTAATATTCTTTATATCACTACAGCTCATGGGAAAGAACTGAAACCCGTACTTTTTCGAACAAATATATATTCCTGACTCAGAGGCCAAATACAAGACTCCGTGCTTTTGAACAATGCTTGTAATCGGTGACTTTATCTTTGAAAACAAATAAGAATTAATCTTACCCGTATTAGTATTAATGCTGTATATACTGCCATTCTTAAGGGCAATCCATGTAATATAGCCGTCATAATAAATATCAGAACAATTGGCCAAATTACGCATTTGCTTAAGAATACCGCCACAAAGATATTTACATTTAGGCACGGCTATTATCTTATAATCCTGCCCTATCCATAATATATAATCCTTCGTCTCGCCTAAAACACTATGCATCAGCTTCATATCATAAGGGTTGATGTCGTTGCGGGCATCATACAACAAGCGGATAACGACTCTTCCATCCGGTAACACCTTTGCCACAAACAGATTCTTATCTTTTGTCAACAACAGTATATTACCATCAGGCATCCTTTGTATCTTAATAATCTGTACATTACGAGATAGATTCTTTATCTCGTTATATACTTCATGGAATGTCTCCTTATGCTTGTCAAACACATACAACCGCCTGTCTATAGTCTGAATCCAAATGAATCCTTTATTATCTTCGACGATGTTTTGTATTTTGCGTGGAGGAATATCCGAATGATTATTGATTCTGGTGATATAAGGAGTAAAGCCTATTCCGTCAAAAGAACATAACCCGTACCATGTGCCGAACCAAAGGAAACCGTCACAATCCTTCAAAGAACAGTCTACAATATTGTTAGGCAAGCCTTGCTCTATTGTATAATGCTCCACAATCATATTAGATTGGGCACGGCATATTCCAAAAGCACTAAAAAATGCAACTAATGAAAATGCGATAATATGTTTGATTCTACAAGCCATTTATAATTTATGTCCTATACAAATGAACAAATTATTTATTTTATTCCAAAGTCGGTTTGTTGGTTTTCCACTTCTTTTAGTGTCTTTTGTTTTTCTTCTTCACTCATTTGAGGCTTATTCTCATTCTCTTGTTGCGAATAAACTTTTTTCTTTGCCACATGTTCTTCAATATAGCAAGCAGGCAACGGATCAGGTATGCTTTCAAATTCAATGCTGCCGGCTGCCGGTGCGAACTCTCCTTCAAACAACGGACGTGCGGTAACTTTTATTTTACCTGCCTTACGTGTAGAGCGAATCAATACCGGTGCTGAACCCCACTCTACCGCACGCGGGTTGGCCAATATCGAAGCATCACCTATAATTTGTCCTTTTCCTTCTACGGTAAACTGTAACTCATCTTTTGCCAAACGGCGAACATTACCATTATCATCGGTTACCTCGGCTACAACCACTACGAAGTCTGAGCCGTCGGCTACCAGTTTCTTCCCCTCACTGTCTACATATAAGCGTATCTTAGTCGACCGGCGCGACGGCATTTTCTTTTCGCTGCACACAACTTTACCGTTAACTATACCTTCAGCCAAAAGACTTACTCTTTGCCAATCTTTTTTATAATAACTATAATCGCGAGCTTTCCAGAAACTCCAAAAGTCTTTAAAAACGACAGGAGCATTAGGTATGCCACCATTGGCATGCGCT
>Ga0210129_1000114_pt1 | contig 22417 bp, 22 predicted proteins | sample WestPond_Cattail_2_FD_185582 | JGI IMG/M metagenome (GOLD analysis project Ga0210129, IMG submission 185582) | Wetland microbial communities from the San Francisco Bay, California, USA, that impact long-term carbon sequestration -... | ecosystem: Environmental > Aquatic > Marine > Wetlands ... | reverse complement strand
TTCAAGACGCGCCCGCCGGGCGAAGCCAGCCCCTACGCATGAGGGCGCACATTGTCCCGCTCGCTGCAGCCGACATCGACCCCACCTGCCGGCTGGCGCGCACGATCTGGCTGAGCACCTATCCCGCGCTCATCTCCCCGGCGCAGATCGACTTCATGCTGGCGGACCGCTATGCGCCCGCCACCCTGCTTGCCCAGCTCGATGATCCGCTTCAAGTCTGGCGGGCGGCCTGGCTGGAGGGTGAAATTGCCGGCTTTGCCCATGCGGTGCTGAGCGGCGCCGACTGCAAGCTCGACAAGCTTTACGTTCAACCGGACAACCAGCGCCAGGGCATCGGCAGCGCGCTGCTGCACGTCATCCAGGATTGGGCGCGACAGCATCAGGCGCGCCGCCTGTGGCTGCAGGTCAACCGCGGCAACACGCCGGCGATCGCCGCCTATCGCAAATACGGCTTCCGCGTTGTCGAGTCGCGCTTGTTCGACATCGGCCACGGTTTTGTGATGGATGATTACGTGATGGAACAGATGCTATGAACTTTGCCAATCCCGACGACGCGACCCTGCGCGGTCTGCTTGATCGCGTCAAAACCGTCGCCGTGGTGGGTCTCTCGCCGCAGCCCGCACGCCCGAGTTTCCGCGTGGCCCAGGCCATGCAGCGTTACGGTTATCGAATCATTCCGGTGCGCCCGCTGGTGGACGAAGTGCTGGGTGAGAAGGCGTACGCCAGCCTTGCCGACATTCCATTCCCGGTCGATCTGGTCGACGTGTTTCGCGCCCCCGAGCACCTCCCCGCTATCGTCGAGCAATGCCTGGCGCTACACTCCATGCATCGGCCATTTTCGACGATGCATCATTCACCAACTGCTATCTGGATCCAGGAAGGCATCGTCCATGCGGGCGCCGCACAGCTTGCAGAGGCCGGCGGCATGACCGTGGTGATGGATCGCTGCCTTCTCAAGGAATTCGTCAGGCTCAAAACATCATGAATACCCCAGGCATGAATACCCAGCGGGGCCCAAGACTCCGCTTCACCAAAATGCACGGCTTGGGCAACGATTTCGTCGTGTTCGATGGCATCAACCAGGTCGTCGTACTCTCCCCCGAGCAATGCCGTCGCATCGCCGACCGCCACTTCGGCATCGGCTGCGACCAGATCCTGCTGGTCGAAATACCCAGCCGCAACGATGTCGATTTCCGCTACCGTATTTTCAACGCCGACGGCGGCGAGGTGGAGCAGTGCGGCAACGGCGCGCGTTGCTTCGTACGCTTCGTGCACAGCCACGGATTGACGGATAAAACCTGCATTCGGGTGGAAACCGCGTCCGGCGTTATCGAGCCGCGCCTGCTCGACAATGGCCTGGTCACGGTGGACATGGGGCCACCGCGTTTTGCGCCTGCCGACATCCCGTTCGCCGCCGAAGCCGAGGCGCTCACTTACCCACTCAAGGTCGGCCAGCACGTCGTCGACATTGCCGCGCTGTCGATGGGCAATCCGCATGCCGTGCTGCGGGTGAACGATCTCGACAGCGCGCCGGTGGACATCCTCGGCGCGGCGATCGAATCGCATGCGCGCTTCCCGCAGCGGGTCAACGCCGGCTTCATGCAGGTGCTGACCCCGCACGACATCCGCCTGCGCGTGTACGAACGCGGCACCGGCGAAACCCTGGCCTGCGGCACCGGCGCGTGTGCCGCAGCGGTTGCCGGCATTCGTCAGGACCAGCTGAAAAGCCCGGTCAGCGTGCACACACGCGGCGGCGATCTTGTCATCGAATGGGCAGGCAAGGGTCAGCCTGTTTACATGACCGGGCCCGCTGAAACCGTATTTGAAGGAGAGATCGAACTCTAATGAACATGCAACCGACTACCCCCCCCCTGGACGAACAGGCCATCGCCGATTTCCTGACCCGGCATCCGAATTTCTTCAACGACTTTCCCACCCTGCTGGCGGATCTCCACATCCCGCATCCGCACGGCACCCACGCGGTATCGATGAGCGAGCGCCAGTTGATCGCGCTGCGCGACAAGGTGCGGATGCTGGAAAACAAGCTGGCCGAACTGATCCAGTTCGGCGAGGAAAACGACGGCATTTCCGACAAGCTGCATGCGCTGACGCTGGCGCTGCTGGCCGCGCGCACGCCGCAGGACATCGTCGCGGCGCTGGCCACCCATCTGCTTGAGGGCTTTGCGGTGCCGCACCATGCACTGCGAACCTGGAACCTGCCGGCCGACACCGTGCCTGGGGTTACCGACCGGGTATCGCAAGCCACCCATGACAGCGTGTCGAACATGGCGCAACCGGTATGCGGCGCGCTGGCAGTGAACGACGCCAGCGACTGGTTCGGCGAAGTGTCGCCCCACCTGCGCGCCTTTGCCTGCATTCCACTGCGCCCCGCTCCCGGCGCCACCCCTGTCGGCCTGTTGGTGCTGGCTTCGGAAGAAGCCAAGCGCTTTTACCCCGGCATGGGCACGCTCTACCTCGAACGACTGGGCCAACTGGTCGGCGCCGCGCTGGTGCGGTTACAAGGGTGACGCCGGTCGAGCACTACCTGCAACACCTGGCCGCCGAACGGCGGATGTCGCCCCATACGGTCGCTGCCTGTCAGCGTGATCTTGCAAATCTGACCCGGCTGGTTGCAGGCAAGGCACTGGCCGAACTCAGCGTCAGCGATATTCGCGGCGCAATCGTCAAACTGCGCAGCCAGAATCTGTCGGCTGCCAGCGTAGCTCGGCAACTGTCGAGCTGGCGCGGGTTTTACACCTTTGCCTGCCGCCGCCTGGGCTACGCGAGCAACCCCTGCCTCGGCCTGCGCCCGCCCAAGGCTGCCAAAGCCCTGCCCCAGATCCTGTCGCCCGACGCCTGCACGCGGCTGCTCGACGGCCGCCCCACCGCATCCGCAGACGATGTCCTGACCGCGCGCGACCGCGCCATGTTCGAGCTGTTTTATTCGTCCGGCCTGCGCCTGTCGGAACTGAGCGGACTCGACCTCAACGATCTCGACCTACGGTCCGGCGAAGCGCAGGTCACCGGCAAGGGACGCAAAACCCGCATCGTGCCGGTGGGGCGGCAGGCTCTGGCCGCGATCGCTGCCTGGCTGCCGCAGCGGTTGCCGCTGGTACGCGACAACACGCCTGCCCTTTTCATCAGTCAGCGCGGCGCCCGCCTCACCCCACGCAGCGTGCAGTTGCGGCTCAATCGCTGGGCATCACAGGCCGGCCTCGGACAACACGTTCATCCGCACATGCTGCGTCATGCCTTTGCCACCCATGTGCTGCAATCGTCCGGCGATCTGCGTGCGGTGCAGGAAATGCTCGGCCATGCCAGCATCAGCACCACCCAGGTCTACACCCACCTCGATTGGCAACACCTCGCCAAGGTCTACGACCAGACGCATCCGCGCGCGCGCAAAAAATCCTGACGCCACCGTGGCCACTCAGGAAATTTTGATGGCCGAGGCCCCCTCCACCGGATCGGGGTAGCGCATGGCCAGTTCTTCCAGGGTTTCAATCAGCAGGCGCGACACCATCAGGTTGCGTGCCAGATTGTTGTTGGCCGGGATCACGTGCCAGGGTGCGTGCGCCTTGCTGGTGGCCGACAACGCCGCCTCGTACGCCTCCATGTAATCATCCCACTTTGCGCGCACGGCCAGATCGCCCGGCTGGAACTTCCACTGTTTTTCCGGGGTGTCGCGCCGTTCTTCCAATCGCTTCTTCTGTTCATCCTTCGAGATGTGCAGAAAAAACTTGAGGATCGTCGTACCGGTCTCGGCCAGCATCCTTTCGAAATCATTGATTTGACGGTAACGTCGCTTGCATTCGGCCGCATCGATCCAGCCATTCACCCGCGTGATGAGCACATCCTCGTAGTGCGAGCGGTTGAAGATGGCGATCTCGCCCGCACCCGGAACATGCGGGTGCACCCGCCACAGGTAATCGTGTGCCAGCTCTTCTGGCGTCGGTCCCTTGAATCTCACCACATTCACCCCCATCGGGTCGATGCCCTGAAACACATGGCGAATGGTCGAATCCTTGCCGCCGGTGTCCATCGCCTGCAACACGATCAACAGCTTGTGCCTGCCTTCCGCGTACAACAGCTCCTGCAGCGTTTCGAGCCGTGCGCGATGCGCATCCAGACGCTCGCGGGCATCGGACTTTTCCTTGCCGATAATGTCGGTGTCGTCGGCATCCCATTTCGAAAGCCTGACGGCGGTATCGGGGGGAATGCGTGTGTCAGCAGGCTTCACAAGGCCTCGTTGGGGGGAATGAGCGTGATCCAGTCGCCGAGCGCCGAGCGGATTTCATCCAGCGTGAGATAGCGCATCAGCGAGCGGTTGCCGGGCGCCATCTGGTTCCAGGCGCAGCGCATGCTGCGCAGGTTCGGCTGGTTGGCGTCACGCAAGCTGAACTCGGTGATGAAATACAGGAAGGTCGGACTATCGTCGCCCCCGAACCCCACTTTCCTATACCCCGGGTTGACCAAGGGCGCAGCTGTTGCCGTGATGCTGCTCACGCTATGCGTGACCCGCACCACCTCGAAGCGTCCCGGCTGCAGCATCTGCGCCGCGGTACCCACCGAGTTCACTTCCACGATGCAGAATGGATCCTGTTCCTGCACGCTGTTGCGCGGCACGATCTGGCCGTATTGCAGGCGCACCGTCGCTGCATCGGGCTCGATCTGCAGCGGCCGGTTGAGCCGCACCACCCACCCCGGTGGATAAGCGTAATACGGCGATTCCGGGTTCGGCGATTGAAGAGAGGCACAGCCTCCCATGGCCAGGATCCCGACAAGCACGAGCCCCATCATCCTCACATTTCGCATGCTCCCTCCTCGTCACTCAGGGTGAACCTTGAACCACGCCGCATACAATGCTGGCAGAAAAAACAGCGTTAGAAAAGTCGCCGCGATCAACCCGCCCATCACCGCCACCGCCATCGGCCCCCAGAAGATCGAGCGCGACAGCGGAATCATCGCCAGCGCCGCAGCGGCCGCCGTCAGGCTGATCGGCCGCATCCGCCGCACCGTGGATTCGATGATGGCATCCCATTGCGACAGGCCGCGCGCGATATCCTGCCGGATCTGGTCGACCAGGATCACCGAGTTGCGCATGATCATGCCGGACAAGGAAATGATGCCCAGAAGCGCGACAAACCCCATCGGCCGACCGCTCACCAGCAGCGCGATCGCCACGCCGATAATGCCGAGCGGCGCGGTCAGCACCACCAGCATCGCCCGCGAGAAATTGCCCAGTTGCAGCATAAGAAGCGTCAGGGTGGTGATCACGATCAGCGGCCACGAAGCGCTGATGGCAGCATTGGCCTTGGCGCTGCTCTCCACCGGCCCGCCGATCTCCAGCCGGAAACCGGGCGGCAACTGGGCCTTGAATTCGGCTACCTGCGGTGCAATGGCAGCGATGATGGTGGCGGGTTGCGTCTTGCCCACCGGATCGCCGCGCACCGCAATCGTCGGCAGCCGGTCGCGACGCCAGATCACCCCGTCCTCGAATACCGGCTCGAAGCGGGCGATTTGACCCAGAGTGACGCTCTGGCCGTTGAAGCTGCCGATGGGCAGTGACTTCAGCGCATCGACATCGCGGTGTTCGTTGCGCGGGGTGCGCAACACCACGTCGATCAACAGATCGTCTTCGCGCAACTGGGTGAGGCTGACGCCCGACAGCTGCATCGCCAGCAATCGCCCAACCTCACCCGAGCTCAGCCCCAGCGCCTTGATCTTGTCCTGGTCGAGCTGCGCCCCGACCGCCAGCGACTGCGCACTCCAGTCCAAATTCACCGCCGTGACCTGCGGCTGCGCAGCGACGATCCTGCGCAGTTTTTCGGCCTCGATCTTCAGTTGCCGAATGTCGGACCCGGAGAGCCGGTATTGCACCGGGTAGCCGGCCGGCGGACCGTATTCGAAACGCACTGCGCGGCCGCGCACATTGGGGAAATCGGTTTCAAACAATTTGCGGATGCGGACGAGTTCACGCTCGCGCGCCGGCACGTCCTTCGCAATCACCACCAGTTGGGCAAAGTTGCGATTGTTGAGCCGCTGATCCAGCGCCAGCACGAAACGCGGTGCACCCTGGCCGACGTAGTTGAGCACGTGCGCCACGTCCCGATCCTGCCGCAGCAGGGCTTCGAGCTTGATCGCTTCGGCCCGCGTGGCATCGATGGAAGACCCTTCCGGCAGCCACAGTTCAACCAGGATTTCCTGCCGGTCGGACTGCGGAAAGAACTGCTTTTCGACCCGCTGCATCGCCGCCACCCCGACGATCAGTGCCAATACCGTCAGCGCAATCACGCTGCGACGATGCGTCACGCACCCGGTCACCGCAGCGCGGAAGCGCCGGTAGAAAGGCGTGAGATACGTCGCATTTTCATCGCTCACCTGGCGCGCAGGCTTCAGCAGGACATATCCGAGATAAGGGGTGACCACCACCGCCACCAGCCAGGACGACAGCAGTGCAATCGTCGTCACCGCGAAAATCGCGAAGGTGTATTCGCCAACCGTGGATTTGGCGAGCGCGATCGGCAGGAACGCGGTCGCGGTGAGCAGGGTTCCGGTGAGCATGGGAAATGCGGTGGACTGGAAGGCATAGGTGGCCGCCTCGAAGCGTCCCCATCCAGCTTCGAGTTTGTGCGCCATCATTTCCACCGCAATGATGGCGTCGTCCACCAGCAGGCCCAGCGCGATAATGAGCGCCCCCGTGGAGATGCGGTGCAGGTCGATGTCGAGTAGCCACATGGCAGTGAAAGTGATCGCCAGCACCACCGGAATACTCAGGGTGACCACCAGCCCGGCGCGCCATTTCAGCGCCAGAAACGTCACCGCCAGCACGATGGCGACGGCCTCGAAGAAACTTGACATGAACAGTCTGACCGCACGGCTCACGATGCTGGGCTGGTCGTGAATCTGCCGGATTTCCATGCCGACCGGCAAGCCTTTCTGCAGCGCATCCATGGCAGCGGCCACGGCGTGCCCCATGGCCACTACGTCCCCGCCCTTTGCCAGCGACACGCCGAGCAAAACCGCCGGTTCGCCCTGCGAGCGGATTTCGGTGGTGGGCGGATCCTCATAATGCCGTGTCACCTCGGCGATGTCGCCCAGGCTCAGACTGTGCGTCCCTACCCGAATGATGGTTTCGCGCAGACGCTCGACGTCGGAATAGGGTCCGGATACGCGCAGCGGGATCGACAACACGTCGCTTTCCACCCGCCCGTTGGCGACCACGCCGTTTTGTTCCTGCACCGCCTGCATGATCTGCTGCGGGGTGAGGCCCAACGTGGCGAGCTTTTGGGTGGGCACCTCGATGTATATCTTTTCCGGCACCACGCCAAACAGCTCGACCTTGCCGACGTTGGGCAGCCGGCGCATCTCGCGCTGTGCATCCTCGGCGGCACGGCGCAGATCGGCCCGGCTGAAGCCGTCTCCGGTGAACGCATAAATCGAGCCGAAGGTGTCGCCGAATTCATCGTTGAAATACGGCCCCTGCACCCCGGCAGGCAATTGCGGTTTCAGGTCGCCGATTTTCTTGCGGACCTGATACCAGGCCTCTGCCACATCGTGCCCGCGCACCGATTCCTTGAGGTTGACGAACAACGCGGTCTCACCAGGCTTGGCGTAGCTCTGCACGAAATCCAGTTCGGGCATTTCCTGCAGTTTTTTCTCGATGCGCTCGGTCAGCTGCTCCGACACTTCCTGTGCCGTCGCCCCCGGCCACTGCGCCTGGATCAGCATGGTCTTGAAGGTGAAAGGCGGGTCTTCGGCCTGCCCCAGATAAAAATAGGAGCGCACCCCCACCAGCAGGATCAGAACGATAAAGAAGCGTACCAGCGCCGGGTGCTCGATCGCCCAGCGCGACAGGTTGCCGCGACGGGGCTCAAAGTGTGGCGCTGGCTCGAAAGGAGGCGTGCCGCTCATGGCTGTCGGGACGGTGCCAGACGCACCTGCTGACCCGGCGCGATTTTATGCACGCCTGCGGTCACCACCCATTCACCCGCCTTGAGTCCCGACAGCACCGTTACACGATCGCCGCTCAACACGCCCAGCCGCACGCTGCGCGCCGCGACTTTGCGGGTGGTGCGATCCAGCACCCAAACCTGTGGCTGGCCGTTGACAGTGAACAGGGCGCTCTGCGCCACCGACAGGCTCGGCGCCGCTTCATGATCGACATCGACCGTAGCGGTCATGCCCAGCTTCACGCCGGCGTCCGGCTTGACGAAGCTCACCCGCGCGCTATACGTCCGGCTGGCGATGTCGGCGACCGGCGACAATTCACGCAGCCGGCCGGCATAGTTCACGTCCGGCGCCGACCACAAGCGAATGTTCAACGCCTTCGCCGCGCGCAAAGCGTCGAGCGCATTCTCCGGCACATCGATGCGCACTTCCCGTTCGCCGCTGCGTGCCAGTTGCGCCATCCTCTGTCCAGCGGCCACCACCTGCCCAGCCTCGAAGCCGATGGCTGTCACCACGCCAGCTTGCGGCGCAGTCAGCCGCGTATAGGCCTGCTGGTTGCCCAAACGAGCGGCTTCGGCACGCAACTGGCTTACCCGCGCGAGTGCCGCTTCGCTGGTGGTCCGGCGGCGGTCGAGTTCTGCCTGGGAAATGAAATTCTGCGCGCGCAAATCGGTAAAACGCTGCAAGTCCTGTTGCGCCAGTTTGGCTTCGGAATCGGCGGCGGCGAGTTGAGCCTGCACAGCGCGCACTGCCAGCGCGTAATCCTGCGGATCGAGGATGGCGATGACCTGGCCAGCCTTGACCTGGGTGCCCACTTCCACCATGCGGGTCTGCACCCGCCCCGCCACGCGAAACGCCAGATCGGTCTCGTAGCGTGCGCGCACCTCGCCGGAATATCGGGTGTCGCTGCGCCCGGACTGCAAGCCGACCTGTTCGGTGCGGACTGGACGGATGTCCTCGGTCGGAGCGGGGGGAGCGTCGCGACCACACCCGGTAAGCGCCAACACCAGGATGGATAGTGGCAGGATTATTTTCATACCCGGATTATCGCTCATCTTCACCCCCTAGCCCTGACCCTTTTCTGGCCTGAACCGGCATGTAAAGTCCCGCAGACGCATAGCCCATGCGGCGCCAACCCACTGTTCGGACAGGCTATTCTGCTGCACTTCCAGCCTCGCTCCATTTCAATCATGCTGGTAAATGCAATCGCGGGTTATCATGCTCGGTTATGCACTGACCGCAGTCAGTTTCAATCTTGGCCATGGCAGCCAGTTCGCGCGCGTTCACTTCCCGCTGCGCGCCCAACCAGCTGTCCTTTTGACACATGGAGTCCCGCGATGTCCACCCCATCCAAGCCGCTCACCGAAGCCGCACTGCTGAAAATGCCGGCATCGGCTTACATGAACACGGCCCAGCTCGAATTTTTTCGCGCTCGCCTTGAAACCCTGCGCAGCGAAATGCTCAGCAATGCAGCGGACACTGGCGAGCACCTGAAGGAAAATGAAAACTTTGCCGACCCCAATGATCGCGCCACAGTCGAGGAAGAGCACATGCTGGAGCAACGCGTGCGCGACCGCGAGCGCAAGCTCCTGAAAAAAATCAACACAGCCATCGCACGCATCGAAAGCGGCGAATACGGCTGGTGTCTGGAAACCGGCGAACCCATCGGCCTGCCCCGCCTGCTGGCACGTCCCACCGCCGAATACTCGATCGAGGCACAGGAGCGCCACGAGAAAATGGAAAGATTGCGCGCCTGACCCCCTGTTGGCGTGTCTGATATGGATGCTCCACCACGGAACTCCGATCCACTACGCGCTGAAGCCCCGCAAAGCGGGATGGAGTCGTATGCGCCGCTTCCGATCACGCTGCTGACCGGCTTTCTAGGCAGCGGCAAAACCACGGTACTGAATCACCTGGTACGCACCCTGCCGCGCACGGCGATCCTGATGAACGAGTTCGGCGAAGTGGCACTCGATCACCAACTGCTGCAAAAAATGGATGGGCCGATGGCGCTGCTCTCCGGCGGCTGCGTCTGCTGCACGATTTCCGGCAGTCTCTCGCCGACGCTGAAGAATCTTTGGATGGCACGGCAAAAGGGCGACGTCCCGGCATTCGAACGCCTCATCATCGAAACCACCGGGGTGGCCGACCCGGTGCCGGTACTCGACAACCTGCTGCACGACAACTGGGTGCGTGCACGCTTCCGCCTCGACGGCGTGGTCACGACGGTCGACGCCCTGTTCGGCGCCGGCCAGCTGGACGAGCACTTCGAGGCGGTGAAGCAGGTGGCGGTAGCGGACAAGCTGCTGCTCACGAAAACCGACCTTGCGCTCGCCGACAGCGTCACCGCGCTGCGCGAACGGCTTGCCGCGATCAACCCGGCCACCGACATCGTGACAGTCACCCACGGCGAACTCGATCCCGCCGGGATCCAGAACCTGGGGCTGTGGAATGCCGAAACAAAATCCCTGGAAGCGACACGCTGGCTGAAGCATCAGCGCTACCAGCCCGCCAGCGCCAGCCGGCTCGGCGGCAAGCCCCGTCAGGCATTGCACGACGCGCGCATCCAGGCTTTTTCGGTGGTGCTCGACGCGCCGCTCGACCGCTACGGCCTACAGTCGGCGATCGCCATGCTTGCCTCGTTTCGCGCCGAAAATCTGCTGCGTTTCAAGGCGATCGTGAACCTGCAGGACGAAGCCCAGCCAGTCGTGCTGCATGGCGTGCAGCACGTGCTGTACCCCGAAGTCAGGCTCGACACGTGGCCGGATGACGATCACCGCAGCCGCTTCGTGTTCATTGTGCGTGACATCGAGCCCGGATTCGTTGCCAGGCTGTTGCAGGATTTCAGCGGAGCCGCCCAGCAACGACCGGAGCAGGCTGCATGAACCTGGCTCAAAAATCGCTCATTCTTGCCATTCGCGGTTATCAGCTCCTGCTTTCCCCCTGGCTGGGGCGACAGTGCCGTTTCCTGCCGACCTGCTCCGAGTACGGCAAGGAAGCCATCGAAAGACACGGCGCGATCAAGGGCGGCTGGCTGGCCGCCAAGCGCGTTGGCCGTTGCCGCCCCGGTTGCCCCCATGGCTTTGATCCGGTTCCCCCTGCGGATTGATGCACGCGCCGCATCACAGGTAATATTCCGTCCCATGTTGCGTCGCTGGTTCCCGCTCTGGCTGTTCATGCTGACCCTGCTGTGGGGTCAGGCGAACGCCTACGCGCACACCCTCGGTCACCTGAAGGACAGCGAGTCAGACAAGTCCGCACATGTCTGCGAGCTGTGCGTGGCGCAAGCCGACCTGGGAAGCGCAGCGCCCTCGGCGACGCCCGCGCTGCACCTGCCCACTGCGACGTATGACTGGTTTGTTACAGACGCCTGCCCTGCCCCCGCTCCCCGACTTTCCACTCCGCGCGCCCGCGCCCCCCCCGCCACCCTGTAGAACGCACGCACCTTGCCCCGGAATTCTTCGGGGCGTATCCGTTTTTATAGGAGCACATCATGTTACGACCCTCCCTGATGGCGGCGGCGCTGGCTGTCGCCTTGCCGGCGCTGTCTGCAAATGCCCATGCCGATGCCGACCTCGACGCGCTGCGCGTCGAGTTGCAAGAAATGAAATCCACTTACGAGGCCCGCATCCAGGCCCTGGAAAAGCGCCTCGAGGCCGCCGAATCGCAGGCCGGCACGGCGCAGATCCAGGCCGAGGCCGCCCAGTCGCAAGCCCAGGCGGCGCAGGCGCAGGCCGAGCAGGCCGCCGCACGGCCCAGCGAGCCGACCCGCAGCAATGCCTTCAACCCCGATATCTCGCTCATTCTGCAAGGCAGGTACTCGTATCTGGAAGATGGTGCCGACCGCAGCATCACCGGCTATTTGCCCACTGGGGTGGAAGACCTGGTGCGCGGGTTCTCGGTGGACGAAAGCGAACTGGTGCTGTCCGCCAGCGTCGACCCTTACTTCCGTGGCCAGCTCAACGCTGTGCTGGTGGACGATAGCGTCGAGATCGAGGAGGCCTGGTTCCAGACGCTGGGACTGGGGCATGGACTTTCGATCAAGGGTGGACGCTTCAAGTCTGCGATCGGCTACCAGAACGAGCAGCATCCGCACGCGTGGGATTTCGCCACCAACAACCTGGTGTACGAAGCGCTGTTCGGCGAGGGCTACGTGGAAGACGGCCTGCAACTGAAGTGGCTGGCGCCGACCGATATCTTCCTCGAATTCGGCACCGAATTCGGCGACGGCGGCCGCTTCCCGAGCACCGAGCACGACAGCAACGGCTTCTCCAGCTACACGCTGTTCGGCCACGTCGGCGGCGACGTCGGCGCGTCGAACAGCTGGCGCGCCGGGCTGTCGTATCTGCACGCCGACCCGCAGGGACGCCCGTTCGAGGGCAGCGACCTCAACGATGTTGGCGTGACAGGCGAATTCTCCGGAACCAGTCGCACCTGGCTCGCCGACTTCGTGTGGAAATGGGCGCCAGAGGGCAACGCCACGCAGCAAAACTTCAAGTTTGCCGCCGAATACTTCCAGCGCAGCGAATCGGGCGAATTGTCCTGCAACGACGCTGGCGCGGATCCCAGCCTATGCAGCGGCGGGATCACCGGTTCCTACTCGGCGGACAACCAGTCTGGTTTTTACGCGCAGGGCGTCTACCAGTTCATGCCGCGCTGGCGCGTCGGCTATCGCTACGACCAGCTGTTCCGCGGCGACGTGACGTTCAACGGCGCGGATGCCGGGACAACGCTGGCATCGCTCGCCGATTACAAGCCGCACCGGAACACCCTGATGGTCGACTACAGCCCATCCGAATTCAGCCGCCTGCGCCTGCAATACCAGCTCGACGAGGCGCACCAAGGCCTCACCGAGAGCCAGTACTTTGTTCAATACATCTACAGCCTGGGCAGCCACGGCGCCCACAAATTCTGAGGACATCAGCATGAAAAACCATGTCATGAAAGCGCCCGTCGTGAAAACGCTCGGCCATCTTCTGCTACTCGCCGCCTGCGTTCCTGGCGCCGCGCACGCTGCGCTCAAAGTCTTCGCCTGCGAGCCCGAGTGGGGCGCGCTGGTCAAGGAAATCGGCGGTGAACAGGTCAGCGTCTACACTGCCACCACGGCGATGCAGGATCCGCATCAAATCCAGGCGCGGCCCAGCCTGATCGCCCGCGCGCGCAATGCCGACCTGCTGGTCTGCACCGGTGCCGAACTGGAAATCGGCTGGCTGCCGGTGATCCTCGGCGAATCCGGCAACCCAGCGATCCAGCCGGGCCAGCCGGGGCAGTTTTTTGCCGCCAACTACGTGGCCATGCTCGAAAAGCCAGCGGCACTCGACCGTTCGGCCGGCGACGTGCACGCTGGCGGCAACCCGCACATCCAGACCGACCCACGCAACTTCACGCGCGTCGGCGCGGCACTGGTCCATAACATGGCGCAGCTCGATCCCGAGCAGGCGGCGTTCTACCAGGCGCGCTGGAAAGATTTTTCCACCCGCTGGCAGGCCGCCATCGCACGCTGGGAGGCGCAAGCCGCGCCGCTCAGGGGCGTGCCCGTCGTCGTCCAGCACAAGGCTTTTCCCTACCTGCAAAACTGGCTGGGGCTGAAGGAAGTCGCGGTGCTCGAACCCAAACCGGGCGTCGAACCCAGCTTGGCCAGCCTCGCCGCGGTGAAGGCACAACTGGCGCGCGCGCCGGCAAGAATGGTCATCCGCGCCGTCTACCAGCCCGCTCGACCGAGCGAATGGATCGCTCGCGAGGCCGACTTGAAACAGGTCGCCTTGCCCTTCACTGTGGGCGGCGACGCGCAAGCGAATGACCTGTTCGGCCTCTTCGACGACACCATCAACCGTCTGCTTGCCGGGGGCTCCTGACCATGAACCTCGCCGCGCTCGACCCCGGCCTCCTCGGCCCGCCGCTTGTGGCAGGGCTACTGGTGCTTGCTACGCATATCCCGCTGGGCCGGCGGGTGCTTGCGCGCGGCATTGTATTTCTCGACCTCGCCATCGCGCAATTCGCCGGACTGGGGGTGATTGCTGCCCACGTGGCCGGCTGGGAACTGGCCTGGGCAACCCAACTCACAGCCTTCCTCGCCGCGCTGGCCGGCGCCGGCCTGCTCGCCTGGTGCGACCGCCTCTGGCCGGCCCGCCAGGAAGCGCTGATCGGATCGAGCTTCGTCGTCACCGCCTGTGCGGCCAGCCTGCTGCTGGCCAGTGACCCGCATGGTGGCGAGGAACTGCAAAACCTGCTGGTCGGACAGATTCTCTGGGTGAGCGACACCCAACTTGCCGCCACGGCAGTGCTCTATGCCCTCATCGGCCTGTTCTGGCGCCCGTTGGCCGCCGCCCGCAATGGACAAGGTGGCGCGGGCTTCTACGCACTGTTCGCCTTGGCCATCACCGCCTCGGTGCAACTGGTCGGCGTCTATCTGGTGTTTGCCAGCCTCATCCTTCCTGCACTCGCCACACTTAGCCGCGAGCGCCACTGGTACCCCACCGCACTTGCTATCGGGGCGGGGGGTTATGCAGGGGGCCTTTTGCTCTCCGCGCTGACCGACCTGCCCACTGGCCCACTCATTGTCTGCACGCTTGCCGTTGCCGCCCTGCTCGGCGGCAATATGCTGCGGGTTGCCGCAATCGGACGACAGCGCTAGTATTCATCATCGAACACCTGACCCAAGCATCCATATTCCGTGGCTCTACCGTTTTTCAGAAAAGGCAAGGACAAAACCCCCAGCCCAGCGCACAAGTCGGCGCAGGCGTCTGGTGCCGAAGCAGATTCCCACGAAACCTTGCTGACCAGGGAGATGGGGGGGGGCAGCGGTATCGTGGTGGAGGAATCCAGCGGTGCGCCGCAGTCGCTGGTGGACGAGGCCGCCATCCTGTACGCCAGCGGCCAGAGCGATATGGCCGAGCGCTTGTTGAAGGATGTGGTGGCTACGGACGATCGCCGCGCCTGGCACATGTTGTTTGATCTCTACGCCATCCAGAACCGAGAGAAAGAGTTCGAACAACTTGCGCTGGAATACGCGATGCGCTTCGAGACTTCGCCCCCGGTATGGCAGAAAATCGGCGGAAATAGCTCACTCAAAGCTCAACAGTCGCAAACCGCCAGCCTGGAATTGCCCGGTTTGCTCGACAAGAAGGCGACGGCCACCCTGCGCGAAAGCATCGCCGCCACCGACAAGAAAGCCGCTGTGCGCATCGATTTTTCGCGCATTGAAATGGTTGACGAATCGGGTGCTGAGGAGTGCACTCAAATTCTGAGCGCCGCCCGCAAAGCCAAGCGCAAGCTGCAGGTCAGCGGCGTCGACCGCCTGACCGCACTGCTGCAGGATCTCAACCGCGCCACCCATAGCCGCGCGGTGCACTGGCTGCTGCTGCTGGAACTGTATCAAACGCTTGGCCGGCAGGAAGATTTCGAAGACCTGGCGGTGGACTATGCCGTGCGATTTGAGGTGTCTCCGCCCTCCTGGAGCGAGGTGCAGGCCGCCGAAGTCATACAGCTTGCGCCCACCGAACCACGCGACGATGCCCTGCAGCTGAAAGGTGAAATCACCCCTGGCAACGCAGACGCCATGCAGCAGTTCAGCAGCTATGCCGCCACCCACAATGAAGTGCTGGTCGATCTGACCCAGATCACCCGGGTTGATTACGGCAGCATCAGCCAGTTTATCAGCGTGCTGATGCAGTGTCTGGGCAGCGGCAAGCCCATCACCCTGCGCGGCCACAACGCGCTCGTCCACGAACTCTTCCGCGTCATGGGCATCGACCAGCTGGCGCAACTCGTTCCGCGGCACCCCGACTAATCCCGAGATACCATGACCGACGCCCTGATCGCCCAGGCCGCGCTTGCCGCCGCCGTGGCATGGGGTGCAGGCCTGCGGCTCTATGCAGTGGTGTTGATCCTCGGTCTGCTCGGCCGATTCGGCGGCTTCGAACTGCCGCCATCACTGCAGGTGCTGGCGCATCCACTTGTCATCGGCATCAGCGGCCTGCTGGCGCTGGCCGAATTCATCGGCGACAAGATTCCCTGGCTCGACAGCCTGTCGGACAGCATGCATACCTTCATTCGCATCCCCGCCGGCGCCGCGCTTGCCGCCGCCTTTTTTGGCGACAGCGGCGGCGCCATCCAGACAACCGCCGCCCTGCTGGGCGGCACGTTCGCCGCTGGCAGCCACGTCGCCAAGACTGGGACGCGGGCGTTGATCAACACATCGCCCGAGCCGGTCAGCAACATTGCCGCCTCGTTCGGCGAAGAAGCCATGCTCGGTGGCGGGCTGTGGCTGGCCTTCACGCATCCGCTGGCCTTTCTGCTCGCCCTCGGCGTGTTCATGCTGCTCACGCTGTGGATGCTGCGCCGACTTTGGCACTGGCTGCGAACGCCCCGCCGCGAACCGGCGCCTCATTTATAATCGGCCCCATGGAACAATATCGCGGCACCACCATCCTCTCCGTACGCCGGGGCACTGAAGTCGCCCTCGGCGGCGACGGTCAGGTCACCCTCGGCAACATCGTCATCAAGTCCACCGCGCGCAAGGTACGGCGGCTGTATCAGGAAAAGGTGCTGGCCGGCTTTGCTGGCGGCACCGCCGATGCTTTCACTCTGTTCGAGCGCTTCGAAGCCAAACTTGAAAAGCACTCCGGGCATCTGTTGCGCAGCGCGGTCGAACTTGCCAAGGACTGGCGCACCGACCGCATGCTAAGGCGGCTTGAAGCCATGCTGGTGGTGGCCGATAGTGAGCACTCGCTCATCATCACCGGCAACGGCGACGTGCTGGAGCCCGAACTCGGCATCGCCGCCATCGGCTCCGGCGGCGCCTTCGCCCAGTCCGCCGCCCGCGCGCTGCTGGAAAATACCGACCTGTCCCCGCTTGAAATCGTCAAAAAGAGCCTCACCATCGCCGGGGATATCTGCATTTATTCGAACCAGAACCACGTGATTGAAACCCTGTGAGGGGTGAGGGGTAAGGCGTGAGGAACACCCCGCCGCCTCACCTCACCCCTAACGCCTCACTCCTCACCCGCCCATGACTCCCAAAGAAATCGTCCACGAACTCGACAAGCACATCGTCGGCCAGGCATCCGCCAAGCGTGCGGTGGCGGTAGCCCTGCGCAACCGCTGGCGGCGTCAGCAGGTGAGCGAGCCCTTGCGCCAGGAAATCACACCGAAGAACATCCTGATGATCGGCCCGACCGGCGTCGGCAAGACCGAAATCGCGCGACGACTGGCGCGGCTCGCCAACGCGCCCTTCATCAAGATCGAGGCAACCAAGTTCACCGAGGTCGGCTACGTCGGGCGCGACGTCGACACCATCATCCGCGACCTGATGGAAACCGCGATCAAGGACCTGCGTGCGCAAGCGACGCAGAAGGTGAAATTTCGCGCCGAGGAAGCCGCCGAGGAACGCATCCTCGACGCATTGCTGCCGCCACCGCGCAGCGTCGGCTTCAACGAGCCCGAGCCTGCACGCGAAGAAGGCACGGCACGCCAGCGCTTCCGCAAGATGCTGCGCGAAGGCCAGCTCGACGACAAGGAAATCGATATCGACCTCGCGGCGGCCAGCCCCAGCATGGAAATCTTCACCCCGCCCGGGATGGAGGATTTGTCGCAGCAGTTGCAGGGCATGTTCGCCAGCCTCGGGCAAAGCCGCCGGCAAACGCGCAAGCTGAAAGTGCGCGAGGCCTTCAAACTGCTGACCGAGGAAGAAGCCGGGCGGCTGATCAACGATGAGGAAACCAAGCAGAAGGCGCTGGAGGCAGTCGAACAGAACGGGATTGTGTTCCTCGACGAGATCGACAAGATTGCCACCCGCAGCGACGCCCATGGCAGCGATGTCTCGCGCCAGGGAGTGCAGCGCGACCTGTTGCCGTTGATCGAAGGCACCACCGTTTCGACCAAGTACGGCATGGTGAAAACCGATCACATCCTGTTCATCGCCAGCGGCGCATTCCATCTGGCCAAGCCGTCCGATCTCATCCCCGAACTGCAGGGACGACTGCCGATCCGCGTCGAACTGCAGGCCTTGAACGTGGAAGATTTCGAGCGGATTCTGACTTCGACCGACGCCTGCCTGACTCGCCAATATGAAGCCCTGCTGGCAACCGAGGGCGTCACGCTGAAATTCACCCACGACGGCATCCGCCGCATCGCCGAGATCGCCTTCGAAGTCAACGAGCGCACCGAAAACATAGGCGCGCGCCGCCTGCACACCGTGATGGAAAAACTGCTGGAGGACATCTCCTTCGATGCTGGCAGCGTCACCGGCGAGTACGTGATCGACGCCGATGCCGTCACCACGCGCCTGGCCGCGCTGGCTGCGCGCGAAGATCTCGCGCGCTATGTCTTGTAGCGCACCATTTAATCCAACGCGCTACGTTCTGTAACCTGCATCACTCACCCTGCCAATCACCCCTTGCAACCCACCCTATCATGAACCCTGAAACCAACCGGCCGGTCGAAGCCCGCGGTAAATTCCTCTCCACCGTCCTGTTCGGCAGTCGCTGGCTGCAGGTGCCGCTCTATCTCGGCCTGATCGCCGCGCAACTAGTCTACGTCGTGCATTTCATGGTCGAACTGGAGCATCTGGTCATCGGCACCCTCACCCTGAGTGAAGAAGCCATCATGCTCATCGTCCTCGGCTTGATCGACGTGGTGATGATCTCCAACCTGCTCATCATGGTCATCGTCGGCGGCTATGAAACCTTCGTCTCGCGCCTCAACCTCGAAGGCCATCCCGACGAGCCCGAGTGGCTGTCGCACGTCAACGCCAACGTACTCAAGGTCAAGCTCGCCACCGCCATCATCGGCATCTCGTCGATCCACCTGCTCAAGACCTTCATCAATGCCCCCAACCTGACCGACAAGGTGCTGCTGTGGCAGACCCTGATCCACATGACCTTCGTCGCATCGGCCATCTCGATTGCGTTCATCGACCGGTTGATGCCGCATCCGCCGAAACATTGATGAGCGGGCATTAGTACCCTGCCTTGCAATGCACTAATGCCGCCATCGACATTACTTATTTGGCTGGCTCCGCCCACAGGCGGAGAATCACCCGGTTAATCAAGTCACGTTATCTGGAGACACCCATGGCCACCCGCGACACCCTCACCCCCAAAGAAGCCCAATGCAGCGGCGGCGCCGATTATGCGGCGCTGGCGCTGGAAGCCCTGCAGGAGCCGGCCGATGCGGCCTACGCCAAGGAATTGATGGATCGGGAGGCGGACGGCTGCCAGTTCACCAAGGACCTGGCGGCGTGCGCCATCGCCTACAAGGCGCTGGGCGAGCAGGGCCGCGCCGAGGAACTGCTGCAGACGGCGGAAGACTACTGCATGAGCGGCGAGGAACAGGTCGCGCTGGCCGAGGCCAAGTACAAGGTATTGGGCGACAAGGCAGCGGCCGTGGGCGCCTATGAAAAGGCGCTGAAGGAAACCGGCAACCTCGATCCGCTGATCGATCTCGCCAAGAATGTGATGAGCGTGATCGCCGACAGCGCGTTTGCCAAAAAGGTGCTGGAAAAGGCCGAGGCGAAAATCTCGCGCGCGGTGGAGTTCAGCAAGCTGGCGGCCGCATCCGCCGATCACCTGCTGGACAAGGAGTACGCGGCAGCCATTTTCAACAAGGCGGCGGAGAAGCTCTCCAGCGTGCCTGATCTGCTGTCGCTGGCAGGCGAAGTCACCAAGACGCTGGGCGATCCGGCGCGCGCCAAGGCGCTCTATGAGCGTGCGCTGCATGGCGCAACCGATTTCACCGCCGCGAAGACGCTGATCGAATCGGCCAAGCAGGCCGGCGACGCCGCGTTCATGCAGTCTGCCCTGAAAAAGGCGGGGGATCTGGCAACAGCAACCGGCGAATACATCGAGCTGGCCGAGGGGCTGGCCGAAGTCGGTGACAAGCCGGGTGCGGCGGCACTGCTGGACAAGGCCGAGGACGCGGTGGCCGGTCTGGACGAAATGCAAAAGCTGGTGACCGCGGTGGAAGCGCATCTGGCCGACGATACCGCACGCCTGACCCGGGTCAAGGCCAAGCTGGAAAAGCGCCAGGCCAACCACGCACGCTACATGGAGTTCCAGCAACTGGAAAAGGACGCAGTCAGCGTCAAGCAGTTCCTCGCGCTGGCCGAGCGCGTGCGGCTGGAACTGGAGGATCCGTTCTACGCCGCCAAACTGATCCGGTCCGCCGAGGAACTGCTCGACGGCACCGGCTACCAGTTCTCGCGTTACAAGCCGATTCTGCTGGCAGTCGACAAGAACCTCGATGACACCGAATGGCTCGGCCGCCTGCTCGACCGTGCCGCAGAAAACGCCACCGACTTCATCGCATTCAAGGATCTGGTCACCACTGCCGCGAAAATGAAGCATCGCGAACTCGGCGTGTCCAAGGCGCGCGCCTACCTCGCCGCGCGCGAAACTGCATTGGCAGCAGACGCCCACGCCACTGTCTATGACACAGCGAAACTTGCCGAAGCGAGCTTCGCCGCCACCCAGGATGCCACGGAAGCCGGCCGTCTGCTGGAAACCGCTCGCGCCCAGGCCAGGGATCATTTCGCGCTTACCCACATCGGACGTCTGTATGCTTCCATGGGCAATGGCGCCAAGGCGGACGAATTGTATGCCGCTGCCGCAGCCGCCTGCACCCATGGCGACGCCTGCATCCAGTTCATCGACCGCCTCAAGGGCTTCGCCCTGCCGGCCGATGTGCTGAAGAAGTGGTATGCCGAATGCGGCACGCATCTGAGCCGGCCTGCAGACAAGCTGCGCTGGGCGGAGGGTATTGCCGACGCGCTGAACGACAAGCCCTGGGCGACTGAAGTGTATGGGCAACTCGCCGGCCAATTCACTGGCGCCGATGCTGCCCGTTTCGAGCTCAGCCGCCGCTCGCGGGCGGACCTCAATTATTTTGGTTCTGCCCGCCGTCATTGATCACCCGCAATACCCATTGAAACAGCCCGGTTGATCGGGCTGTATTTATTTGTACACTGCGGGCTGAAGCTGCTTTCAGGAGCTGTCCATGGTCGAAAACCTCTCCGCCCTCATCGACACCGTACAAAAGAACTGCACCATCGCCGACGCCCGCCATGCGCGCGACATGACGATGTGCACTTTCCTGCTGGAGATGCGCGAGTACTACCGCTGGGAAATGGAAATTCCCTATGGCGCGCGCCTGCCCAAGGACGAACTTGGCGACTGGCTGAACGCGCGCGAGAGCCTGTGGGATTCGCTGGAAGAAGCGGATTTCGCACCGCTGCCGCTGAACAAATCCGGCGTCAACCCGTTTGATGCCAACGACATCAACCGTGCGCTGATTCCGATGGGGCTGGTCTATAGCAGCGGATTGGGCCATTTCCGCAAGCCGCATTTCGTACTGGCCGAACTCAAGCGTGCGGAAATGCGCGATGGCGTGCAGGTGCTGGTGGCGGGCTGCGAATACGCGCGCGATTTGATCGCGCCGCCGGCTGCGATGCGCGACGGTGCCATCTTTCTGCGGATGGACGCGGTGCGCCGCCTGCTGTGGAACAAGTATGAAGAATGGCAGTGGAAGGAAAAGGACACCGCCCTGGGGCGCGCGTTCGCCCACTACGATTTCGAGCACGATATCGAGCGCGGCCTCGACCGCATGGCCGAGGCCGAAAGCGAGGCGATGATCCTGCACGAAATCGGTGAGGCACGCGCCGGATCGCTACTGGGTGAAGACTGGAATGCAATGCTTGGCCAGCTCACCTCCAGGCATGCCGAATTGCTGGCGCGCGCGGTGCGCGACCACCTGTCCGACTGCCTGGTGACGCTGCCGACCCTGCTCGAGCGCGAGGCCACCGGTTCGCTGCATTTTTATCTGGCCAATCTCTCCGGCCTGCGGCGCGCGCTCTTCCCGGCCCTGCCGCAGGCTTATGAGAACTGGCTTGGCAGTCGCGACACCGCCAGGCTGGCCAGCGTGGTGGCCGCGGCCAAAGCCCACTGGCTGGATGTGGCGCATCATCTGACTGCCACCTATCATTGCGATCCTGCAGAAGGCGATGCGATGGTCAATGCGCTGGCCTGCGGCGACCTCGTCAGCCTCAAGCTCTAGGCGAAAAAAACGGGCGCGGGACGCCCGTTCTTTTCGCCATCGACCCGTCTCAGGCCGGCAGCACCGCTTCCTGTCCCAACTGTTCGGCAATACTGTCGAGCAGTTGCTGTTCCTGATACGGCTTGCCCAGATACACGTTGACGCCGATTTCCAGCGCGTGGTTGCGATGCTTGTCCGCCGTGCGCGAAGTGATCATGATGATGGGCACCGATTTCAGGCGTGCATCTCTGCGCATCACGCGGGCAAGTTCAAAACCGTCCATGCGCGGCATTTCAACGTCAAGCAGCACCACGTCCGGAATCAGATCGTGCATTTTTTCCAGCGCATCGACGCCATCTTTCGCGCTGTCTACGCGGAAACCTTCGCGGGTGAGCAGGCGAGTGGTGATCTTGCGTACGGTGAGCGAATCGTCCACCAC
>Ga0210129_1000113_pt1 | contig 22494 bp, 12 predicted proteins | sample WestPond_Cattail_2_FD_185582 | JGI IMG/M metagenome (GOLD analysis project Ga0210129, IMG submission 185582) | Wetland microbial communities from the San Francisco Bay, California, USA, that impact long-term carbon sequestration -... | ecosystem: Environmental > Aquatic > Marine > Wetlands ... | reverse complement strand
AACGCAGATGCTTATTCTCCGATGATCCAGGCTTCTATTAACAAGTTCGGAGGTGATTATAAGACACTTACATTCGGAGCTGATACGAATTGGTATAAAGAATTATTGCGTAAAGCTCTTATTACAAATCATGCAATAGATATAAGCGGTGGAAGTGACAAGGCTACTTATGCTCTCGGCATCAATTACCTGTATCAAAACGGCATTATGAAAGCCGACAATGATTACAAGAGAATAAATCTCAGGAGCAATGTGGACTTTGACGCTACCAATTGGTTGAAGGTCGGCAGTAACATTATTATAAGCAATTCAGAGCAGATGAATCCTGATAATTCGGCTTGGCAGGCAGCGTATAATATGCCTTCGCTGATGCCTGTGTATGACACATCTTATGCAGATGCCACTCCAATAAAGTTTGCATCTCCGTCGGAAATAGGATTCACGCAAAATTTCTATAATCCTATAGCCATAGCAAAATATAATAATAATCAAAACCAGACGTTTCAGGCTATCACCAATTTCTATGCGGAATTGACATTTATTCCTGAAAAGTTGAAGTTCAAAACAAGTTATAGCGGCGATTTCTCTTTGACACGTAATCGCATTTATATAGAACCTTATTACGTAAGTTCATGGCAACAACAATCCGTTTCGAGTTTGAATAAGTCCGATTCCAATTATTACAATTATATATTGGATAACACTCTGTCATACACCGATTCGTGGAACAAACACAATATCAACTTTTTACTAGGTGAGTCTTCACGTCAGGAACAATATCGTTATCTTGACGGTACCGCATCAAATGTTCCCGGAGGTCATGAAGAATATTGGTATTTAAGTCAGGGTAATTCCGACGGGCGAACGGTTAATGATAATGGTTCATGCTACAGAGGCCTTTCGTATTTCACTCGCTTGTCATATAACTATGACAGCAAATATCTTCTTTCTTTGACGATGCGTGCCGACGGAAGTTCAAAATATCAAAAGAAATGGGGCTATTTTCCATCAGTAGGGGCTGCTTGGGTTATCAGTGATGAATCGTTCTTTAAAAAACAACATATATTTGATTATATGAAGCTGCGTGCAAGTTGGGGATTACTCGGTAACGACCATGTTGCAGCAAGTGACGGCTTCGCCTCAATTACTTCAGGGCTATCTGCATCTGGTGTATTCGGTAATACAACAATTCCGGGTTATCAAAACACAAGCTATTTCAGTTGGTTAAGATGGGAGAAAGTTGCAGAAACTAATATCGGTTTGAACTTTACGCTATTAAACAATCGATTGAATGTTGATGCCGATTACTATAACAGAGTTACTAAAAATGCCGTTATCAACGTAACGCTTCCGTTTAGTACTTCTACGTTGGCAGGGAATAACGGTGAAATAGGGAACAGCGGATTTGATTTCCAAATTAATTGGAATGATAAAGTTGGGAAGGATTTTGGATATTATGCCGGATTGACACTTTCCACACTTCGTAACAGAGTCAAAAGTCTGAATGGAGCGCCTTACATATATGGAGGTAGTGCAGAATCCCGCACAATTAATTTGGTTGGTCATCAAATGAATTCATATTACGGTTATAAAGTAATCGGTGTTTATCAAAATCAGGCTCAGGTTGATGCCGATCCTGTAGCTAAAGCTAATAATTTGGAACCTGGTGATTTAATCTATCAGGATGTCAATAAAGACAATGTGATAGATTCCAAGGACCGTCAAGTGTTAGGCTCAAATATACCAACCGTAACTTATGGCTTAAACTTTGGATTCAATTATAAGAACTTTGACTTGTCGATGTCGACATTCGGTGAATCAGGCAATAAAATTTATGACCGTAAGCGCGCTTTGCGTTATGCGCAGTCTAACTACAATTTCGATGAGAATATGTACAAAAAGCGTTGGACGGGAGAGGGTTCAACCAACAGTTATCCGTCTTCAAAAGGAATGTTGAAGGCATGGAATAACTCCAATACCAATTCTTTCTTTGTAGAAAACGGTAGTTTCTTCCGTATTCAAAATGTGACAATGGCATACACTTTCCGTAATATCAGATTAGGCGATTACATGTTGCCTTCGGTTAAATTGAGTATGACGGCCGATCGTCCGTTGACATGCTTTAAGTCAAACGGATTCACACCTGAAATAACTGATATAAACGGTTGGGATACACAAGTATATCCATTGGCAGCTACTTATACCTTTGGCGTAGCAATAGATTTTTAATCTTATAAAACATAGGAAGTTATGAAAAATATTAAATATATAATATGTGCTTCATTAACGGCACTGTCAATGGCAAGTTGTTCCGGCTACTTAAATAAGTTGCCTGAAAATCAAGTTGATGAACAGAAAATTGATTATACCAAAACAGCAAATATGTATGAACCTGTTTCGGGTGTATATGCAAAATTGGCAAACAGAGGTTCGCACTGGATGGTGTGGGGCGAAACGATTATACGTGATGATGATGTGTCAACAGGAAGAACTGATGACCAGGCAGGATTGGTAAGTATCGACCAAACTTACGCTTATGATGCAGGCTTTTGGGGACTTAACGAAGCATGGATGGCTTATTATGATGTAATTAAAGTAGCTAATGCTGCTTTGACATCATTGAATGGCTATGATCAGTATGTCACTACAGATGCGGATAAGCAAAATTACACCAAATATTGCGGTGAAGTTAAGTTCCTTCGTGCATATTGCTATTATCGTTTAGTACAACTTTTCGGTCCGGTTACATTGTTGAAGGATAATACGCAAACGGATATGACGCGCTCAACAGTTGATGCAGTTTACAAATATGCGTTGAGTGACCTTGACGATGCTATTGCCGCTCTTCCAAGAATTCGTCCTAACGAACAAACTCACATAGGTGCTGTCACTGCGTTTTCGGCAGAAATGCTTGAAGCTAAGATTTATATGAATGAAGGTAATTATCAGAAAGTAAAGGATCTTACCGGTGACATCATTTCAAGCGGAAAGTTCTCATTATATAGTGATTTCTATCAATTGTTCAAAATTCCTGGTAAATTATGCAATGAATCGTTGTTTGAATTCCAATACACCGATTTCGGAAATGGTTCGGGAAATATTGTTGAACCTGATTCTTGGTTTGCATTTCAAGGTCCTGAAAATGACGGTAATATATCAGGATGGGGTTTTATCAGTCCTACAAAGACATTTCGTGCATGGGCTAAAGGACGTGGAGAGACAGTACGTGCAACAACCACTTTCTTAATGGCTGGGGCAACTACACAAAGCGGTGATTCTATCAGGCAACCGAATAGTTCTACAGCTCCGGATTGCTTTAACGGTAAGGCATACACACCTTCAAATCAGTTAACTGCCGGACGTACGGATTACGGTGCGAACAACAACATTAGAGTATTCCGTTATGCAGACGTATTGTTGATGAATTCCGAAGCTACTGTTCGCTTGGGTGGAAATGGAGATGCACAGTTTAATTTGGTTCGTGACCGTGCGAAGATGCCGGAACTTCAAAATGTAACTCTTAACCAGATATTAAATGAGCGTCGTATGGAATTTGCAATGGAATGGGGAGAACGATTCAATGATTTGGTACGTAGCGGTAATGCCGTATATGTATTGGGTTCTATGGGATATACGGCAGATAAGCAATATTATCCTATACCATCGTCACAAATAGATATTTCTCCGTCTTTAAACAATACACCAAAAGATTAGTCTTTTATTTTTTTCCGGGGAATAACATTCGTATAGAGTGTTGTTCCCTAATATAATTATGAGAAGAATAATACAATATATATGCGGATTATCCGTCTTTTTATTGATGGCATGCTCTGCTCCGATAGAATCGGCAAATACAGGTAAGTCAATTACCGATCAAACAGCTGTTCGTCCGGATTCTTTCAGGTCTGACAGCGAGTTACTGGATTACATACAAAAAGTCCATTTTAATTATATGTGGGACGGAGCCGAAAAAGTTTCAGGATTGGCTCCGGAACGTATTCATTTGGATGGCGATTATCCTGAGAAAGATTCGGAGGTTGTCACAATCGGTGGAAGCGGATTTGGTGTAGCAGGTATACTAACGGCAATTGACCGTAAATTCATTACCAGAACTGAAGGCGTTGAACGACTGACAAAAATTGTTGATTACTTATCAAGAGCCGATCGTTTTCATGGTGTTTGGCCACATTGGCTATATGGACCATCGGGTAAAGTGAAGCCTTTCAGTACTAAAGACGATGGTGGTGATTTGGTTGAAAGTTCGTTTATGATGGAAAGCCTGTTGTGCATTCGCCAATATTTTAAGGACGGTAATGAAACAGAGAAAGAGCTGTCGGCAAAGATTGACAAGCTATGGAATGATATGGATTTCGATTGGTATCGTAATGGTAAAGATGTACTTTATTGGCATTGGTCTCCTGATTACGGTTGGGCGATGAACCTCCCGATACAAGGATATAATGAAGCTTTAATAGTGTACATACTGGCCGCATCATCTCCTACACATTCAATTCCGGCATCAGCCTATCACAACGGATGGGCACGTGGTGGGGATATTAAAACCGATGCTGCTCCTTACGGTTTGCCTTTAGAGTTGAAGCACAATGGGGCTGAAGCATTGGGTGGACCGTTGTTCTGGGCACATTATTCATATATAGGATTAGATCCGCGGCATTTGTCGGATCAATACGCCGATTACTGGAATGTAGTGAGAAACCACGCATTGTCAGATTACAAATATTGTGTAGATAATCCTAAGCATTATAAGGGATACGGCGAAAACTGTTGGGGACTTACGGCAAGCTATTCCATTGACGGCTATGCTGCACATTGTCCCGGAGATAATGATTTTGGGGTTATTTCTCCTACAGCAGCACTTTCATGTTTCCCTTATACGCCGGAAGAATCCATGCGTGCCTTGAAATATTTCTATTCCAAAGGCAAACAAATATGGGGAACATACGGTTTTTATGATGCTTTTTCAGAGACGGCAATTTGGACTGTTCCTCATTATTTGGCAATAGATCAATGCACTATTGCACCGATGATAGAAAATTATCGTAGCGGATTATTGTGGAAGTTGTTTATGAGCTGTCCTGAAATACAAAACGGATTACAAAAGCTCGGATTTAAGATCGCGAAATAATAAATTTAAGTAGGGATGATGAATATTAAATATAAAATAATATTGTTTATAGCAACAATACTTTTTCCATCGTTGGTTTTTGCGAACTTTAGGAACAAAACTTGGCCTAAAGATGATGGCAATATGGATAAGTTCGTAACGGAATTGATGAATAAAATGACTTTACAGGAAAAGATAGGTCAGTTGAATCTTCCTGTTACCGGTGACATCACTACGGGACAAGCTAAAAGCAGCAATATTGCCGACAAAATAAAGCATGGAAAAGTGGGAGGCTTGTTTAATCTGAAAGGCGTGAAGTCAATACGGCAAATGCAAGAAATGGCTGTAAATAATAGTCGGCTTGGGATACCTTTGTTGTTCGGTATGGATGTTATTCACGGTTATGAAACGGTTTTTCCTATTCCGTTGGCATTGTCATGCAGTTGGGATATGGATGCTATACGTGAGTCTGCTCATATTGCAGCTAAAGAGGCAAGTGCCGACGGTATATGTTGGACGTTCAGTCCGATGGTGGATATTTGTCGTGATCCGCGTTGGGGACGTATGTCTGAAGGTAACGGTGAAGATCCTTTTCTAGCATCTGCCATAGCTAAGGCTATGATAAAAGGGTATCAAGGAGAAGGCATGAAAAACAATGACGAGATAATGGCTTGTGTAAAGCATTTTGCATTGTATGGTGCTGTTGAAGCCGGGCGTGAATATAATACAGTTGACATGAGCCGTAACAGAATGTATAATGATTACTTCCCTCCATATAAGGCAGCAGTTGAAGCGGGAGTTGGTAGTGTGATGAGTTCGTTTAATGAAGTTGACGGCGTTCCTGCTACCGCTAACAAATGGTTGATGACAGATGTTCTAAGGAACCAATGGGGATTTAATGGTTTTGTAGTTACCGATTATACTGCCATCTCAGAAATGACGGCACATGGAATCGGTGATTTGCAAACTGTTTCTGCCCGTGCACTTAAAGCCGGCATTGATATGGATATGGTTTCGGACGGATTTATCGGTACTTTGGAAAAATCTCTTAATGAAGGTAAAGTTAGTATGGCTGATATTGATACTGCATGCCGACGTATTTTGGAAGCTAAATATAAGCTTGGTCTATTTGAAAATCCATATAAATATTGTGATCTTAAGCGTCCGTCAAAGGATATCTTCACATCTGGAAACAGGAATATCGCCCGTAAGATTGCTGCAGAAACTTTCGTTTTACTGAAAAATGAGAATAATTTGCTTCCTCTTAAGCGCAAGGGAATTATAGCCCTGATAGGTCCGCTTGCTAATACTCGTGCTAATATGCCGGGTACATGGAGTGTGGCTGCAACGCTTGATAAATACAGTACTTTGCTTGAAGGGATGAAACGTGCTGTGGGAAACAAGGCAACTATTCTTTATGCTCAAGGCAGTAATCTTATGTATGATGAAAAGTGTCAGGAACGTGCAACAATGTTTGGACGTGAAATACCGAGAGGAGATGATAGTCAACTTTTGAAAGAAGCTTTGCAAGCTGCTTCAAAATCGGATGTTATCGTTGCAGCATTGGGCGAGTCGTCGGAAATGAGCGGTGAATGCAGTTGCCGTACCAATTTGGATATGCCTGATGCCCAGTGTGATTTATTGAAAGCTTTACTTGCTACAGGTAAACCTGTAGTATTACTTAATTTCTCAGGTCGTCCTAATGTTCTGACATGGGAACAAGCACATGTGCCTGCTATTATGAATGTTTGGTTTGGTGGTAGTGAAACGGCTGATGCCGTATGTGATGTACTATTTGGAGATGTTTGTCCGAGTGGTAAATTAACAACTACATTTCCTCAGAATGTTGGGCAAATACCTATTTATTATAATCATAAAAATACCGGACGTCCGCTTGAAACCGGCAAATGGTTCCAGAAATTTCGCAGCAATTACCTTGATGTTAGCAATGACCCATTATATCCGTTCGGTTATGGTCTGAGCTATACTACATTCTCGTACGGTGATATAAAATTAAGTTCGAATATGCTTGATAATGATAATCATGAATTAACTGCCACAGTAACTGTTACCAATACCGGAAATTATGATGCCGATGAGGTAGTGCAAATGTATATTCGGGATTTGGTTGGAAGCATCACGCGACCTGTAAAAGAACTGAAAGGTTTTCAAAGAATTAGTTTGAAAAAGGGAGAAAGCAAGGAAGTAAGTTTTAAAATAACGCCGAATTTGCTTAAGTTTTATGATTACAATTTGAACTATGTTTGCGAGCCCGGAGAGTTTACTGTTATGATTGGTGCTAACAGTCGTGATGTAAAATCCGCTAATTTCACATTAAAGTAACAAATGATAATAAAATTCAGATAACAACCTGCTGGGTCTACACATAAAACTATACACTTTGTCATTCAACAATGACGTATTTAATATGTACTATTTAAAATTATAGGGTAAAGAAAAAAGGACGATTATTTGTATATACTTAAATAAATACTACTTTTGCATGGTAAAATTGGATGAAATATAACTGACAAATTCTTGATATACTGATGATTTATGTCAATAATATTGGGAGAAGCATGCTTAATAGTTTTTACAAATATATATGAAAAATGGAGTTCTTTTATTCGCACTCATTGCGATGAGTTGCGTATTTATCAATGCCAAAGAAAAGACGGCAAAGTTAATCCTTAAAATGGATAAACCAGGCGTTACGGTAAGTCCTATGTTATACGGATTAATGACTGAAGAAATTAATTATTCATACGAAGGTGGCTTGTATGCCCAACTGATTCGTAATCCGTCGTTTAAGGATGCTATTGGAAAGACTGATAGCCATGGAAGACATGTTTCCGGATTTTCAGAACCTACTTTTTGGACTTTGAGCGATTCGTTGTCTTCAAGCATGGAGATAGACAGGCATACTGGTATAAACAAAGCCAATAATTTATCGCTTTGCCTGAATGTGAAAGATAACGGTAAGTCTACCGGCATTTTGAATGAGGGCTTTTGGGGATTTCCGGTTCGTCCGAAAACTACGTACAACGGGAGCTTGTACGTTAAGACAGATGCAAGCGGTACTCCTGCGTTGACTATAAGTTTGGAAAGTCTTGACGGAAAAACCGTTTATGCTTCTGCACAAATCAGTGGAATATCCGGAGAGTGGAAAAAATATCAGTTTTCTTTCAGTACCGCTGATGGAGTTGTTCCGACAAAGAATGCTCGTTTCCGCATATTAGCAGAGACGGCAGGTAAATATTGGTTTACCAGAGTAACCTTGTTCCCGCCTACATACAATAATCGTCCCAATGGGTTACGTCCTGATCTTATGACGATGATGCGCAATATGAATCCGAAGTTTTTGCGTTTGCCTGGCGGTAATTATTTGGAAGGAAATACCTTTGCCGACCGTTTCAATTGGAAGAATACAATAGGCGACACAGATTTGCGTCCCGGGCACAACAGTCCTTGGGGGTATCCTTCAACCGACGGTTTGGGATTGCTTGAATATATGGAGTGGACTGAAGATATAGGTGCAGAACCGCTGTTGGCAGTGTTTGCCGGATATGTTCTGAATCGTGATTATTTGGAAGGCGATTATATTAAGCCGTATGTACAGGATGCTTTGGATGAAATAGAATATGTAATTGGTGGAACAGATACCAAATGGGGTGCTCAGCGTGCTAAAGACGGACATCCAGCACCGTTTAAATTGCATTATATAGAGGTGGGAAATGAAGACTGGTTTGACAGATCAGGTAGTTATCCGGGACGTTTTAAGCAATTTTATGATGCAATAAAGTCTAAATATCCTCAATTGGAAATCATTTCTACCGTTAGCGAAAAACTATTAGGGCATGTAAAAGCTGATGTTATCGACGAACATTACTATCGCAATGCCGACAATATGTATCGTAACGCTTTTCAATATGATTCATACGATCGCAAAGGACCGAAAATATTCTGCGGTGAATGGGCGACTCGTGAGGGATCACCGACAACAAACATGAATGCTGCTTTAGGCGATGCTGCTTGGATGACTTGTCTTGAGCGTAATTCAGACATACTGATAATGGCTAGTTATGCGCCTCTATTCGTCAACGTTAGTCCTGGAGCTATGCAGTGGCATTCAGATTTGATTGGTTATGACGCATTGAATTCGTATGGGTCTCCTTCGTATTATGCACAAGCAATGTTCGGCAATTATTTAGGAAATAAGGTTATACCGATAAATGGTGAGGATATTCCAAAGTTTGATTTGCCTATCAGTAAGGAAGAGTCGGCGAAGGGAGCAAGTCCTACCGCCGTTCCGCAAATTTATTCTGTGGCAACTAAAGATTCAAAAACAGGAATTGTATATCTTAAGGTTGTTAATGTTGTTGGTAAACAACAAAAAATATCAATAGTGTTTGATGGGAAAGTAAATGTCAATTCAAAAGCTCTGAAAGTGGAATTGAAGTCTGCTAATCCTACCGATACCAATACAATAGATAATCCTAAAAATATTGTGCCGGTTAAATCTAAAATAAAAGTATCAAGGGACTTTGAATATACTTTTGCTCCTTATTCAATCACTGTATTGCGTATAAGTACGAAATAATAGACGATTCTCAATATATTGTAAGGTCGAATTCTGCTATAAGAGAGTTGAATCCGGCCTTATTTTATTCTATAAAGTGAGAGCTGAAAAGAAGCCAACCGATGCTGAAACCCACATTCCAGTCATGTGGAGAACTGTAATGATTGGCGTATGCACTTACAGCAATGAACGGCAGGCGGTATATTAAAGATACTTGTTCAATATGTTGAAATCCTGTTAAGCATTTTCCGTAATACGGTTTGTTGTCGGTGTTGGCAAGAATTGGACGCCATGGTTGAAAAGCATACATTTCACCTTTTATTTGAAACATTTTTTTCGGTAGGTAGATAAATTGTAGTCCGCCTCCAGCAAATTTGTTTTCCCGGAAAGCTTCGTTGTAAACAATTTCACTATGCAAGATAGGAGTGAAAGCGTATGCTTGCAGTTTGGTTGATGTGTAATTGCTGGAGAAAGGTCGTCCTGAATACAAGGCTTGGAAATAAGCGCCTATTGAAAATTGTTCTGATAAAGTATGATAGCCTTGATATGTGTATGAAACTTGTAACCATGAGTTGTTGTATTTTTGACTGTTCATGTTTGTAGTGTTGCCTGCTTGATAATTTTCTTTTCCGGTGAAAGCCTGAAATGTTAACCAATCTGCATGCCCTTCAGTAGCAAACTGTCTGGCATTTAACGTGGAACTTCCTATTAACAAACTGCTACCAAATAGATTATAATAAGTATTATCAAGTGTACTGTTATCAAAATTAATTACACTAGTTTGATAATATTGGTCGTGCAGTCTACCGTAGCCAATGCCTAATTCTATTTTTCTCTCCCACACAAATGGCATAGACATTTTCAACTTTACGAACGTTTCCACTTTTCTGTTGAAAGCCGGAGTTGTGTTATGCTTGAACACGTTGCCGTTTTTATAATAATCGAAACTACCTGTGGATGCAATTAGTTTGTAACTTGTTGGTATTTTTGTATTAAAGTCGATGTGCGAGGAAATTTGTATATTATTGTATATTTTTCCTGCTTGTCCGTCAAGATTAAATTCTTCAAAGTTTTTACCCAATGTACGGTAAGTTAATCCTGCATACATTTGGTTGGTTACCAATGAAGATATATTAGCCCCAACTCTTACCGATAAGTTATTATCTGCTTTTACATCAAGATTCAGATTATATGTATTGCTTATTGAATCATATTGGGCGTGAGGTATGATTTCAGTAAACATTTTATCAGACAGCAAATGAAAATATGCACGTTTTACATCTTCAAACGTGTAAAGATTACCTAATGACGGATGTAGTTCTTTGCGGATATATTCTTGTTGATGTGGTGTTACACCAGTTATGTTTATGTTTTTGAAACATAATTTAGGCAAGCGTTCGATAAATTGTTGGCGTCTTAACCTCAAACTATCAGGATTTACGCGACGTTTTATTCTTTTTTTTATGGCATCTATATGTGTCATTACGCTATCATAACCCATCTTTTCAAGCTCATTCAACTTATCGAAATCCATTATTCCGGCATCAGTAATATGAATTTTCAGTACGATACCATCGCTGTCAGGAATATTATATATGGTTCTTTGCATTACCAGACTTTCCAATTGGCTTATAAGATCATTGCCTAATGTCTCTGTATAATCATCGGCAACTACGCTGCCTAACATTACTCCCGGATGAAAATCGTGGCGCATGACGTCAACAGGAAAATTATCGTAAATACCGCCATCGAAAGCCATAACATCGTTTATCTTAATTGGCTTGAATACGACAGGGAAACTCATTGATGCTCTTACGGCATCTCCCAAATCGCCGTTACTTAGTATCATAGCACGTTTGTTTGTGACGTCTGAGGCTACACATCTGAAAGGCACGAAAAGATTATTGAAATTACCCTTACAAGTTGCAGTCGCTTTGGCAAATAAATCCATAAACTCCAAATTCATTTGTATCGGATTTACCATACTATAGAATCCTGATGTTGACAATCGTCTTTTATTCGGATTATATCCGACACGGAAATTGACGAATTCAGGAGTAAGATCGTTTTGCTTGAAGTAATATTTATATTCGTTTTTTACTTGGCCGGTATACCATAGTTTGAAGTTTGGAGAATCAATAATAGCAGTCATTTCATCAGGTGAATATCCCATTGCATAGAATGAACCTATTATTGCCCCAATGGAAGTACCTGCTACATAATCGATCGGTATACCGTTTTCCTCCAATGCTTTAATCACACCGATATGTGCCAATCCCTTAGCTCCTCCTCCGCTCATAATCAATCCTACACGTTGGCCTTGCATTGACAGAGGCAATAACAATAAGAAAAGGTATATGAGAATTTTTTTCATGTATCTTCTTTTTTATCTTTGATTACCAAGATGCTGAGTTCGTACAGCAATACAAGCGGTAATGCTACAATAGTCAACGTAAACGGATCACCGGTAGGAGTTATTACAGCTGCCACTACAAATATTGCAACAATTGCATGACGCTGGTATTTTTTCAACATCCACTTCTTAATGATACCAAACATTGCTAAAAGCCATGTAACTAAAGGCATTTCAAAAACAAGCCCCATTACTAACATCATCATCATGAAGTTACTGATGTAACTTCCGAATGATAATGTATTAATTATCTGATCGCTTAAATCATAATTTATAAGAAATCGCAACGTTATTGGAAAGACAAAAAAGTAACTTACAGCCACTCCGATGTAAAACAATATCATTCCCATACCGAATGCTGTCATCACATAATTTCGTTCTTTCGGATATAGAGCCGGACGGATGAACAACCATAATTGCCATAGCAATAAAGGTGCACAAACAATTAATGCAATCCAAAAAGCCGTGTTCATATGCGTCATGAACTGATCGGTTAGGTTGATATTTATAAGTCTTACATCATTTTTTTGCGGAAACAAATGATAAATGAAAAACGTGTGGCTGCAAGGAGCCAGAATTACTTTATTGAAAAGCATCGGGGTGAAATAAAATGCGATACAGAAACATGCGGCAATAATTACGCACATGTGTATAAGAGTACCTCTCAATGCATCTAAATGATCCCAAAAAGACATTTCACTTGCCCGTGCCATCTACTATTTTTCCTCTTTAGTTTCTGTTTTAGAGGTACTGTCAGCTTCGCTGCTTTTCTCGTCTTTCTTTTCGGCAGGAGTTGTATCCATTTCTTTTTTGATGGTGTCTTCAACGTCGTTTATGCCATCTTTGAAATTTTTTACCCCTTTGCCTAATCCTTTCATCAATTCGGGTAACTTTTTTCCACCGAACAACAGTAGAACGATAAATGCTATGAGAAGTAATTCTCCTCCACCTAAGTTTAAGAATAATAATGTCTTCATAATTGTTTAATCTTCTTGGAAATATACTCGTTTAACTCTCTCGCTAATACCTGTTAGGATTTCATAAGGGATGGTGCCCAATATGTCACTAAGTACGGTTACCGGCAAATTTTTGCCGAATATTTCAACTGAGTCACCTTCTTTGCAATCAACATCGGTAACATCTATCATTGCCACATCCATGCATATATTACCTACATAAGGAGCCTTTTTACCGTTCACCAAACAATAGGCATGTCCGTTGCCCAAGTGGCGATTCAGTCCGTCAGCATAACCTATTGGAATATCGGCTATGCGTGAGTCGCGTGTCAATACGCCTTTGCGGCTGTATCCTACAGTATCGTCTTTTGGTACGTTATGTATTTGCAGAATAGTGGTCTTTAGAGTTGATACCGTGTTTAATATTCTGTTATCAATAGGGCTGACACCATATAAACCTATACCCAGACGGCACATTTCAAACTGTGCTCCGGCGAAACGTTCTATTCCTGCCGTGTTTAATATATGGCGCAATATTTTGTGTGGAAATGCTGCCTGCAATTGATCTGAAACTGTTTTGAACAAATCTATTTGTTTGCGTGTGAAAGCATCGAATTTATCACTGTCGCTACCTACGAAATGTGAAAATATCGAGCGTGGCAACACAGCATTTTGAGCTTTTAGTTCTTCAATCAATTGCGGAATTTCTTCAGTAGTGAATCCCATACGGTGCATACCGGTATCTACTTTAATATGTATCGGGAAGTTGGTAATTCCGTATTTTCTTCCTTCATGAATCAATGCATGTAATAATCTGAAGCTGTAAACTTCCGGTTCCAAACGGTAGTCGAAGAGTGTTTTCATGGCACTCATCTCCGGATTCATAATCATAATGTTACTAGTGATTCCTGCTTTGCGCAGGTCTGAACCTTCGTCGGCTACAGCTACGGCCAAGTAGTCTACCTGATGGTCTTGTAATGTTTTAGCCACTTCAAATGAACCGGCGCCGTATGCGGAAGCTTTCACCATACATACCATTTGGGTTTCAGGTTTGAGTTTTGAACGATAGTAGTCCAAGTTTGCCACCAAAGCATTCAAATCAACTTCCAAAATAGTTTCGTGAACCTTTAATTCCAGTTCTTCACTAATTTGCTCCAATGCAAATTTACGTGAGCCTTTGATTAAAACTACTTCATTGCGTAAATTCTTTATTTCCCGACTGTTGAGGAAATCTTCAGCAGTAGGATAGAAAAGCGCTTTCATATCAAAACGCTTTGCAGCCGAACTGATATCTGGACCTATACCTATCAGCTTGTTAATTCCTTTACTTTCAACTAATTGGGCCACTTCATGATAAAGAGAAGTGATGCTTCGTCCAGTTTCGAATATATCACTTAAAATCAATGTGCGTTTAAGCCCATGAGCTTCAGAACGGCGATAAAGAAAATCAAGTGCAATTTTCAACGACGCCATATCGCTGTTATATGTATCATTAATTAGTACACATCCGTTTTTGCCCTCTTTCACTTCAAGGCGCATCGCCACTGGATCAAGTTTTGCCATACGTTCGGCAATGGTTTTCGGCTGTACCATTAAGTATAAGCACGTTGCCAAACAATTGATAGAGTTCTCTATTGAAGCTTCATCGATGAAAGGTATGGTATATTTATCATTTATTCCTAAATATTGATAACTGATTGTAGAAGACGTTTCGTCTTTTACAATATTTGATATGAATAGAGGACGCTCTGCATCAGGCTTTTCAGAATCATATCTGCTCCATGCAATTTCCTTTGCTGTTAGCATGGCTTTAGCCATACAATCGGATATTAAAGGTGAATCGCCGTTGTAAATCACAACATCGCAATCTTTCAGCAACTTTATCTTTTCAGCACATTTTTCTTCTTTCGAAAAGAAATTTTCCTGGTGAGCACCGCCGATATTTGTGATTATGCCGATAGTAGGGCAAATAATATTTTTCAGAGTTGTCATTTCACCAGGCTGAGAAATGCCGGCTTCGAATATACCAAGTTCGCTGTGCTCATTGAGTTGCCATACCGACAACGGTACGCCTATTTGTGAATTGTAGCTTCGCGGAGAACGTGTTACAACCTTATCCGGTGACAGCAATTGATATAGCCATTCTTTAACTACCGTCTTGCCATTACTTCCTGTTATACCAATTACAGGTATGTCAAACTTTTTACGGTGAGCTTCAGTTAGTTGTTGTAAAGCCTTAAGGGGATTCTCCACAACAAAAAACATAGTGTCCTTGAAATCGCCGTAAGGAACTTCGCTTACAACAAATGCTCTTACACCGTGGTGATACAAGTCGGCAATATATTTATGTCCGTCGTTCCGTTTGCTTTTCATTGCGAAGAACAGAGTTTCTTCAGGAAAACATAAAGAACGGCTGTCTGTTAATAACCATTCGATTGAGCCTTTAAAATTACCCACACAATCAGCATGAATAATGCTTACTATTTCATCTATTGAATACAACATGATTTATTTAGTTCTTTTGATACATCTAAGTAAGGGTATTTTTCCTTAAGTTGATTTATCTTTAACAGTAATTTGTTTAAAAATCTTTTATATTCGTCAGAATCAGTATGAAGCGGTCTGTGTTCAACCGATTTCATCACTTCTTCTACGTCTGAAATTTCATTTGCCGCTTCTCTGGTAAAGCAGTATTTGATAAAGTCATTCCATATAAGTTCTTCTGCTAAGAAAGAAGGGTGGATGAGGTCTTCGGCATAAAAACGATAATCGCGTAGTTCATCATTCATCTTTTCGTATGCAGGAAAATAATTTACATTTTTGTTGTTATTATACTTCATTTTGTCGATTGCAAGCAACAAAGTGGCTTTACTTAATTGGTTTTCATGAAGCCCGTCGCGTAAATGGCGGATGGGACTTACTGTGAACAGACACCTTATATTGTTTGTCCACGGTTCCCATGCTTTCACTATTTCATCTACAGACAAACGTCTGCGTATGAAGTTCTTTTCCGGCATCTTATGGCAGTTTGCCACAATTTTACCGTCTGCATCGCAATAGACATAAGCTGAGCCGAAAGTAATTATCAGGCATGTAGCTTTTTCCAATTGCTTAGCCCCTGTAACGAATTCTGTATTAATGGCATCTATAGCCTTCTGTTTGTCTGAATTCGAAAATCTGCCGTGATGCAAAAGACTGTGCCACAGGCCACCGTATTCTATTAATTCATCGCTTGTAAACTGTATTCCGCTTTTTAGGCGATTTAAACAGGCTGCAATACTTATAGGATTGTAAAGCGTACCGAACGGATTAACCACACACGGTAGTTTAGCTCGTTCCATGCGTTGTCCTATATTATCGGCAAAGCATGAACCTAATACCAATAGTTTATCGTCATAATTTAACGGTGGTACTATTGATGCTATATTAACAGCGGTGGATAGTTTTATCATTAGTAATAAAATTTCGATGCAAAGGTAACCAACTTATGAATATTTTATTCTAAATTTGTCGAAAAATTCATCTATATAGTGAATAAAGATTTTGTTTATAAGTACCTTAAAAAAATAAATAGTCCTGCTGATTTACGAAAATTATCAGTAGACCAACTTCCTGATGTTTGTTCTGAATTACGTGAAGATATTATTGAAGAACTTAGCGTTAATCCAGGACATTTAGCCTCTAGCCTTGGTACCGTTGAAATGACTGTTGCATTACATTATGTGTTTAATACTCCATATGACCGTATTGTGTGGGATGTAGGGCATCAGGCATACGGGCATAAAATACTTACCGGTCGCCGTGACGCATTTTGTACAAACCGCCATTTTCATGGAATACGACCATTCCCTTCGCCTCTTGAAAGCGAATATGATACATTTGCATGCGGACATGCATCTAACTCAATATCAGCTGCTTTAGGTATGGCAGTTGCATCAAAACTTAAAGGCGAGGAAAACCGTCATATCGTAGCTATTATCGGTGACGGTGCAATGAGCGGAGGTTTGGCCTTTGAGGGATTGAACAATGCTGCATCCACAGATAATGATTTACTTATCATTCTCAATGACAATGATATGTCTATTGACGACAGTGTCGGCGGCATGGAGGATTATTTATTAAACATAACAGTCAGCAACCGTTATAACCGCATGCGGTACAAATTAGCCAAACAGCTTTTTAAGTTAGGTATACTCACCGATAAGCGCCGTAGGGCAATGATACGTTTTAATAACAGTTTGAAGTCGTTGCTTACGCGCCAGCAGAATATGTTTGAGGGAATGGATATTCGTTATTTCGGACCTTTTGACGGACATAATGTAAAGAATCTTGTGCGTATACTGACTATGATAAAAGATATGCGCGGACCTAAAATACTTCACCTTCATACGATTAAAGGAAAAGGTTTCGAACCGGCCGAAAAGTCGGCTACCGTATGGCACGCACCGGGGTGCTTTGACCCTGATACCGGCGAACGTATTGAGGAAGATACTGAAGGCATGCCACCTAAATTTCAAACGGTGTTCGGAGAAACATTGCTTGAATTGGCAAAAAAGAATGATAAAATCGTTGGTGTTAGTCCTGCCATGCTTACAGGGTGTTCAATGAATATTATGATGGATGCTATGCCCGATCGCACTTTTGATGTAGGCATAGCAGAAGAGCATGCAGTTACGTTTAGCGGAGGATTGGCAAAAGAAGGGATGATACCTTTCTGTAATATATATTCCGCCTTTTCGCAAAGAGCTGTAGATAATATAATCCATGATGTAGCAATATTGAGTTTACCCGTTGTCATTTGCCTTGATCGTTCAGGATTGGTGGGAGAGGACGGACCGACACATCACGGAGCCTTTGATATGGCTATATTACGTCCGATACCACATCTTACGATAGCTTCACCATATGATGAATGTGAATTGCGTAACTTGATGTATACAGCTCAGCTACCTGGCAAAGGTCCATTTATTATTCGTTATCCACGCGGACGTGGTTCTGTAGTTAATTGGCGACAACCGATGCATGAAATTACTGTCGGTACAGGGCGATGCATACGTGAAGGTAATGATATCGCAGTTATTTCAATAGGTTCTATCGGTACGGTGGTTGAAGAGGCTATTGCAGACGTGGAATTGGATAAACAATTATCGGTAGCCCATTATGATTTACGCTTCCTCAAGCCATTAGATACGAAACTTTTGGATGAAATAGGCAAGAAGTTTAACCGCGTTATCACGGTAGAAAACGGAGTAGTAAAAGGTGGCATGGGCACTGCTGTTTTGGAATATACCGATAGTAAAGGATATGATATAAAATATATACATCTTGGGTTACCGGATTATTTTGTAGAACATGGCGATTTGCCTAATCTTTTTGCTGAGTGTCACATAGACAAGAAAAGTATTTATAATAAAATTATATCTTTAATATGAAGATAATTATCGGAGGTGCCGGAGCAGTAGGCACACATTTGGCTGAATTGCTTTCACGCGAAAATCAAGACATTGTCATAATTGATGACGATAATAACCGCCTCGATCCTATTCGCTCTCATTACGACTTGATGGCCGTAACAGGTTCACCGTCATCTATTGAGATGCTTAATGAGGTAGGCGTATCAAAAGCTGATTTGTTCGTTGCTGTCACACCGGATGAGAACCGTAATCTTATGGCTTGTATATTGGCCTCGAAATTAGGTGTGAAGAAAACGTTGGCGCGTATTGACAATTATGAGTATTTGGAGCCTGAAAATGCCGAGTTTTTCAAGAATTTAGGTGTAGGTTCGCTTATTTATCCCGAAATGCTTGCCGCCAATGAAATAGCTTCATCGATACGTATGAGTTGGGTGCGACAATGGTGGAAGTTCGGCAAGAATGGCGAACTCATTCTTATAGGTGCCAAAATACGTGAAAAGTGTGAATTGCTTAATCTTCCATTACGTGAAATAAAAGCAGAAGATCCGTATCACATCGTGGCAATAAGACGTGATAACGAAACTATTATTCCACGAGGCAGCGATTTTGTACAGCTTTACGATATAGTGTTTTTCATAACAACGCCCGAATACATTCCTTATGTCCGCAAAATTGCTGGAAAGGAAGATTATAAGGATGTGCATAAACTTATGATTATGGGAGGTAGCAGAATAGCTATGCGAACAGCACAAATAGTTCCCGATAATTTATCGGTGAAGATTATAGAACAAGATCCGATACGTTGTGAACTGCTTAATCAGCATGTAGGCAAAAATACTATCATCATCAATGGTGACGCACGTGATATATCACTTTTGAAAGAAGAAAATATTGAAGACACGGATGCTTTTGTGGCTACGACCGGTAATTCGGAGGCTAATATTCTTGCATGTCTAAATGCCAAGCGCCTTGGCATAAATAAAACCGTGGCTGAAGTGGAAAATCTTGATTATATTTCTATGGCTGACAGCTTGGATATAGGTACAATTATCAATAAGAAGAAAATTGCCGCCGCCCATATTTATCAGATGCTGCTTGATGAAGATGTCACTAATGTAAGAAGTCTCACATTCTCTAATGCCGATGTTGTTGAATACATAGCAGGAGAAAACGATGCCATAACTAAGAATGTAGTTAAGGATTTGGGACTTCCGGTAGGCGTAATAATAGGAGGCGTTATTCGTGAAGGCAAGGGTATTATTGTAAATGGCAACACGCAAATTATTCCCGGCGATGATGTGGTTCTGTTTTGTGTGGGACAAGGGCAGATGCTGAAAAAGATAGATAAGTTTTTTAAATAAAAAGGAGAGGTAAAGGATGTTCAATGTACGAACGATTATAAAGGTAATGGGCATGTCGCTTTATATAGAGTTCGCCATGCTGTTGATTGCAGCAGGCGTGTCAGCTATATATGGCGAAAATGTGAATCCTTTTCTTACTACCAGTGGAATAACGTTTGTTCTGGGTTCGATGCTGTATCCGGTAGGTGCTGATAGTGAAAAGAGAATTACCCGTCGTGACGGATATGTTATTGCGTTTCTGTCGTGGTTCTTTATTTCTATTGTCGGCATGTTGCCGTTCCTTTTCAGCGGTGTTGTGAAAGACGTACCATCAGCCTTTTTTGAGACGGTTTCAGGATTTACCACCACTGGTGCAACGTTGTTTACCAATATTGACAAACTGCCTCACGGAATACTTTTTTGGCGAAGCCTCACGCAATGGGTAGGCGGATTGGGCTTTATATGTTTTATGATTGCCCTGTTACCTGTTTTCGGTGTCAACGGAATGCAATTGTTTTCTGCAGAAGCGGCGGGCACTACTTACGAGAAACTCCATCCGCGCATTTCTGTAACAGCGAAGAAAATAATCTGTATTTATTTTGCCATCACGCTACTTCAAGTAATATTTTTATGCTTCGGTAAGATGTCGTTGTTCGACAGCGTGTGCACATCAATGGCAACATTGTCGACAGGAGGTTTTTTGCCGCATCAAGCTAAGATAGCATATTATCATTCGCGATACCTCGAATATATCATTGTGGTATTCATGATATTAGGTGGTACGAACATCTCATTGTTGTTTTTTGCAGTAAACGGAAAGGTTAAGAAACTTCTACGTGACAGTGAGTTCCGGTGGTACATTCGTACGCTTATCATATTTACGATTATTGTTTTTGCATCATTATTGATGCAGGACAGTAGTGACGTTGAAAAAGATTTTCGTTATGCGCTGTTTCAAGTATCGTCTTTCTTGTCATCAACAGGTTTCACAAATACAAATTATTTAAATTGGCCGTTGTTGACATGGGGCATATTACTCATAGCCATGTTGTGTGGCGCATGTTCAGGTAGCCCTTCAGGTGGCATCAAATGTATTCGTTTTAATGTAGCATATAAGATATTCCATAATGAATTTCTTCATATATTTCATCCCAATGCAGTGTTACCGGTTAGAGTAAACGATCGCGTGTTGCCTGAAAGGATGAAAACTGGTATTCTTTATTTTATTGTACTTTACATTGTAGTTATCTGTGTGGGTACACTTGTTTTGTTGACTATGAATATTGGTTTTACCGAGAGTTTAAGTATGGTGATTTCATGTATAGGCAATGTAGGTCAGGCGATGGGCAATGTAGGTCAAAACGGAGCGTGGAATAATCTACCGACAGCCGGCAAATGGGTATGCTCATTCTTAATGTTGACAGGCCGGTTAGAGATTTTCCCGATGATATTGATGTTCATCCCGGCTTTTTGGAAGAAAAACTAAAAAAAATAGCCGAAACGTTTGGATAATAAAAACAATAGTTATATCTTTGCACTCGCAATTCGGAAATGGCCATGTAGCTCAACTGAATAGAGCAGCTGACTACGGATCAGCAGGTTATAGGTTTGAATCCTACCATGGTCACTAAGGGGTGATTTTAGAGGTCGCCCCTTTTTATTTGAAAATCAATCAATTATCACATTATCAACCATTTAGAGTGCATCAAGTTTAACTTGATACATTGCTAAAATGTTCTACATTGTTCTACATTTTTCTATAAATGTTCTACAACATTTGTGGCGTGTATCACAAAATGTTCTACACACAATGGATATTAAATTTGTTTTTGACAGAAGGAAAAAGTCAAGTGAAAAAGAAAAAGGGTTGATAGAATTATTACTCTATTTTGCACGAAATGAAAAGAAGTACATGACTACTGGAATAGAAGTTTATCCAGAACAATGGGATGGTCATGTCGTTAATCGTAAAGATTCTAACAAATTGAATTTAGAATTATCTCGTATTAAAAAGAAATATGAGAAACTTGTATGTGATATGGAGGTTGACGGAATAGCAATTAATATTGAAAACTTTAAAGAATATATTGCCCCTAAAGAGGAAATTCCAAATAATTTTCTTAATTTTATGTATGAAGAAATTCACAACAGTACAATTAGAGATACAACGAAACGTCAGCAGTATGTAGCTTATGAAGAATTAAAGAAGTTCGGTAAAATAAAATCATTTACTAGTCTCAATATTCGCAATATAGAATTATTTGATACATATTTGCGACGTGACAACCGCCAACAGTCTACAATATTTGATTATCACAAACGTATTAAACCGTATGTAAACAAAGCATATCGTTTGGGTTATATTTCTGAGAATCCGTATTTGAGGTTTAAAAATGACAGGGGTAAATATAAAGAACGTGTAGCATTGACACAGGAGGAATTAGATCAGCTTCTTTCAATGAGTTTTGATAATAAATTGAGTAGGGTAGCAGACCTGTTTATTTTTCAATGCTATACAGGATTGAGTTATGCAGATACTCAACTATTCAAATACGAAACAGAGGTGATTACAAGCAACGGTATGTGTTGGATAGACGGCAAACGATATAAGACCGGTACCGAGTTTTATACGCCGATTTTGCCACCGGCCATGAAAGTATTAGAAAA
>Ga0210129_1000112_pt1 | contig 22502 bp, 24 predicted proteins | sample WestPond_Cattail_2_FD_185582 | JGI IMG/M metagenome (GOLD analysis project Ga0210129, IMG submission 185582) | Wetland microbial communities from the San Francisco Bay, California, USA, that impact long-term carbon sequestration -... | ecosystem: Environmental > Aquatic > Marine > Wetlands ... | reverse complement strand
AAAAGAGGTCGTTTGTTGTTCCAAATGCAGTCTTTAATACCCGTACACAGTCGGCATAGACCGCACCAAACTCGGGACTGCGGTGGTTTATTGCCTGACGCATCATTGCATACCGTACTCGTTCCGGCATCGGTACCGGGCCTGGTAACATCAGGAGTAGTTCTTTTTCCATGTGGATCTGCTCATAGTATATCTAGATAAGCACAATATATGTTTGGATGGTTAGTATGGCTGACGTGGCAGTTATTTCGGGCTCCGCTTCTGATTCAGCAATAACGGACAAGGTAAAAAAGATCCTTGAAGAAAACAAGGTTTTGTATGACACCCAGATCATCTCAGCCCACCGTGATCCAGACAGACTTGATGCCTATATCAAAACCAGTAATGCAAAAATATTCATTGCGGTTGCCGGACTTTCAGCAGCCCTTCCCGGCGTGATCGCTTCAAAGACTGATAAACCGGTGATTGGTGTCCCGGTCAGTGGGACCCTGAACGGACTCGATGCACTTCTCGCGATTGCCCAGATGCCTAAAGGTGTACCGGTAGCATGCGTGGGGGTTGACAACGGGGATAACGCGGCGTGGCTGGCGATCCGGATACTGAATTTATTAAAAAAATAAAAAATATTATTTTTTCTTCTTTTTTTCTTCAAAGAGTTCGTTGACTATCTTGATTGCACAGAGATCCCCGCACATCGAACAGGTCTCCATGTCCCCGTCGCGGCAGTGAATCTTTTTTGCATGGTCGCCAAAGAGAGCCAGTCTGAACTGGGCATCCCAATCGAGTTCATGCCGTGCCTCAGCCATCTGCACCTCACGTTCCATCCGCCAGCCCTCGTGCCTCCGGACGGTATCCCCTATGTGGGCAGCGATCTTCGCCACCCGCGTTCCCTCGATGATATCTGCAACATCAGGAAGGGCGAGGTGCTCGCTGGGAGAGACCATACAGAGGAAATCTGCCCCGTTCAGGCATGCCGTTGCTCCCCCGATAGCAGCAACAACATGATCGTAACCCGGCGCAATATCTGTGACAAGCGGGCCGAGAAGGTAGAGCGGGGCATGATCAGTAATCTCTTTTATCATGCGCACATTGTAGCCAATCTGATCAAGTGGCATATGTCCCGGCCCTTCGATCATCCGCTGGACCCCTTTAGCCAAAGCCTGTTTTGCAAGGGTTCCGAGCGTGATGTACTCCACCGACTTTGCAAGTTTTTCTGCATCCTGCAGGCAGCCGGGGCGCATCCCGTCCCCGAGGCTTATCGTCACGTCATGCTCAGCTAGGATCTCTAACAGGTAATCGTATTCAGCATACAGGGGATTCTCCTCATCACGCTGCACCATCATCGCACAATGGAATGAACCACCCCGGCTCACCACGCCCATTACCCGAGGATCATTCCTGAGCGCTGCAAGCGCCTGTCGGTTCACCCCGCAGTGGAGAGTCAGGAAGTCAACACCCTGCTGGCAGTGTTCGCGGATGACCCGGAAGAGAAGATCGGCATCAACATCACCGGCATTACCCGCCCTCCGGACTGCTTCGTATATTGGAACAGTCCCAATCGTGGTATCAAACGCAAGGATTTTTTTCCGGATTGCGACAAGATCCCCCCCGGTGGACAAATCCATGAGAGCGTCGGCACCATTGCTGAGTGCCGCTTGTGCCTTTTCCTCTTCAAGGTCAGGATCACAGCGGGTGCCGGAGGTCCCGATATTAACATTAATTTTTACCGGACATCCCGCACCTATCGCGCACTGTTGGTGCATCCGCTTTGGATTTGCAGGAATCACAATCCTTCCTGCTGAAATACCCCGGGCTAAGCGCGCCGGATCTATTCCTTCCAACCGAGCCACCACGTCGAGTTCCTGCGGAATGCCACGGGAACATTTGCGGATCAGGGAATCCATAAGAAACATCTGTCGGGAGTCCTTATTATTGTGCATGCAGGTCAGATGGATTCCCGAACAGTCGGCTTTTGCGAACTCCTATATTTACGGCACGATTCTCGTTGACGCGGGATTACCGCCAATGGCTGTCAAACCATTCAAAGATGAAATCGATACAATTGTCCTGACTCACTGCCATTTTGATCACACTGCCCGAATAAAAGAGATTGCCTTTATGTGTAAGGCAAAGGTCGCGATTCATAAAAATGATGTCAGAGGGCTTGTGGATGACACCCAGAGCCTGTCTATGCACTTTGGTGCACGTTCTCCAGGGATTGCTCCTGATATTGTACTTACTGAGGGGGACATCATAGGAGAATTAGAGGTCCTCCATACACCAGGTCATACTCCGGGAAGCATTTGCCTCTTTTCTGAGCGGGACCATGTTCTTATCAGCGGAGATACTGTTTTTTCTGATGGGTGTTTCGGAAGATATGATTTCCCGGGGGGTAGCAGGATGGAACTTGCACAATCACTCAACCGACTCTCGCTTCTTGATGTCGAGGGACTTTACCCTGGTCACGGGGAACCGGTCGAAACCGGCGGAAGCCGTCATATAGCCGCAGCGCTGGGACTGATGAAGAGCGGTTATGGATAAAGGAATTTACTGCCTTGTTTTTCGAAACCACGGCTGTAATCTCAGAATTGGTGCATTGGGAGCTATTACGTTTCGGGCCGGTTGGCACACCTATGTTGGATCTGCGTTAGGTAGCGGGGGGTTAAAACGGCTTGAACGTCATATCTCGCTTGCCCACCTGCATAACAAACAACCGAAGTGGCATGTTGACCATCTTCTCACATCTCCCTTATTTTCTCTTGTGTGTGCATTCTATGCAGTCACTGCAGAACGTCTCGAATGCCAGCTCGCCCGTGAACTAAACGAGGGCGGCGTTCCCATGTTCGGCTGTAGTGACTGCTCATGCACCTCGCATCTTTTGTACAGGCCGGGGGATCCAAAGCGGGAAATCCTTGCTGCATTCCTCAACCTCCAGCTCGACCCCATCATCAAAACTATCATTAATCCACAGGTACAGGATAACATATGAAAGTGCTCGGGATATCGGGAAGCATGCGCAAGGATGGCAATACCGCTGATCTGGTCAACGTCATCCTCAAACGCTGTGGCGATGCAGGGATCAAAACCGAATTTGTCTCACTTGCGGGAAAAAAAATCCACCCGTGTCTGGGCTGTGAGAAGTGCAAGGAAAAGAAGTGGTGCGTGATAGAGAACGATGACTGGGACGAAGTGATTCAGAAAGTGCTCGACAGCGACGTGCTCGTTATCGGCTCACCAACCTATTATTATGATGTCTGCGGACATTTGAAAAACTTCATCGATCGAACATATTCTCTCTATCACGACCGGAAGCTTGCCGGAAGGAAAGGTATCGCAGTAGCTGTTCAGGCACAAAAAGGTGCAAGCAGGACAATCCAGACGCTCGAGGGGTTCTTAAGCACGCATGAATTTTCATCGCTGGGTTCGGTAAAAGGGAACGGATACCATAAAGGAGATGTACTCTCTGATGCAGAGGCCATAGATAAAGCACAGAAAATCGGCGATAAAATAGTCCGACTTGTGAAACGCAATCATGATTAATTTTTAAAAAAATATGATATCCCTTAATCGTGTTTTTTTCCTGTTATTGATTCAATTTTGATCCTTATTATACAGACATTTCTGATATCATCATCAGAAAACTCGTGCATCTCACTCCCATAATGGCGCATGATGCAGTTCAAGCCATATTTTTTCTCATTATTATCTGACACAAAATATGCCATGCCAAAACCGATAACACTTTTATATCGCATCCCCCATGAGCACGGACGCTCTGCACGTATGATAGTGTCGCATTGGTCAACCTCAAAGCAGCACCGTGGATTTTTCTCCAGCATCGCAATTTTTTTTCCATGAAAGGCTGAATGAAGGTAGATTGTTCCATCTTCGTAGCCAAAACAAACCGGAACAACATACGGTTCGTCGGCATCAGCCAATCCAATCCTGCAGACAGTCGCATTCTTTATAACAGATTCGATCTCGCTCATGTCGCCGATCTCACGATCAATTCTTCTCATTTTTACCCTGCCAAGCTATCATATAGTATAGAAAAGGCCCCGTCAGGCAAGCTGGTAGAGCGTTGTACGGCGCTTGAGCGTCCGACCTATATCTTCTGCAACCCGTTGCATTTCAGCGGGATCGAGATAATCTGTATTAATTGCACCCGCCCCTTTTGATATGCTCTCTTCAAACATCGTTCCTCCAAGATCATTAGCACCGGCAATCAAACCTAACTGGGCCATTTTGATTCCCTCTTTTACCCAGGAAACCTGAATATTTTTAAAATTGTCCAGAAAGAGGCGTGCAACGGCAACCATCAGAAGATCTTCCCTTCCTGTCGCTCCAGCTCTTGCGATTCCTGCGCGGTAGAGAGGGGTGTTCATATGAATAAACGAGAGAGGGACAAATTCTGTGAAACCGTTCGTCTCTTCCTGAATTTCACGAAGGATTGCCAGGTGATGTACCCGGTCTTCATCGCTCTCGCAGTGACCATACATGATCGTTGCAGTTGTGGGTATACCCATGGCATGCGCCTCCCGTATAATGCGTACCCACTCATCTGTTGAAACCTTCTGTGTACAGATTTTTTTACGGACAGCATCAACAAGGATCTCCGCTGCTGTCCCGCACATAGATCCAAGTCCCGCTTCCTTCATCTTGGTCAGCACTTCCTGTGTGCTCATATGGCTCTTTTGAGCAGCATATGCAACTTCCATCGGATTACTTGCATGAAGATGAATCCCGGGTGCAGCCTCGTGAATCCAGCGGTAGACATCGCAATAGGATTCGGCATTAAAATCCGGATGTAGCCCGCTGACCGTACAGATTTCGGATACTTCGCGCATTTTCGCAAGAGACGCCTTTCTCTGGATCTCGGACTTATCGTGAAAATATATGCCATCATCGCCGGGTTTCTTTGAAAAACCGCAGAAACCACAGGCATTGACACAGAGATTGGTCACATTGATATTCTGGTTCCGAACATAGGTAACTGCGTTGCCGACTAGTTTTTCGCGCATCTCATCTGCAGCTGCCGCTATCTCCCATACCCGTCGATTCCGGACCTGGAACAGATCCCATGCCTCTTTCTCGCTCATCCGGTGGCCGGTTTTCACATCCTCCAGCAGGGTTCGCAGATGATTCTCCATGATTCACTCCAGGATATTCTTCAGACATTGTAGAGTCCGGAGAGAGATATTGGTATCGTACTCTTTTGCCACATGATTATTAATCCCCCTGCACCAACCATCTCTACTGGAGAGATATGGAACAGGTTGAAGTTCAACTGACCAGAAAGATTGCCGATGGATATATTATCCCCCTTGGCCCGGCGAACCTTGTTGCCGTAATGACTGATGTTGGGATGGTTGGGTGCGGCGCTTTTGATATTGCCGCACTTGATTCATTCAGCTATCCCGCAGCCAAGGTGAGACCCGTAATCGGACCGTCAATTGTAGATACCGATGATATCCTGAAAGGGATAATCAAGGAGGCAAACCGATCTGCTTTGGGACGCGGGATCCGGACCGGTATGACCGGGCGGCAGGCACTGGAGCTTCTCTGATATCTTTTAAAAAGGATGCAATAGTTTATAGAGAATATTTTTTTAGATCAGTTTATACAGGGTTGTCCGCTCCTGCAGGGTTCGCCCAAGGTCTGACGCCATTCGTTCCATGACCACTGGATCGAGGTAGTCTGCATCGATTGCCCCTGCATTTACCGATACATCATCAGAGAACATGGTGCCGGCAAGATCATTGCCTCCAGCGAGTAAAGACATCTGAGACATCTTTAGTCCAAGCTTCCCCCACGGAACCTGAATATTATTAAAATTATCCAGGAACAGCCTGGAAACAGCGGTCATCAGAAGATCTTCCCGACCAGTCGCGCCTGCACGGGCAATACCCTCTTTATAAAGCGACGTGTTGGTATGGAGGTAAGTCAGGGGAACGAGTTCAGTAAAGCCATTTGTTTCATCCTGAATAGTGCGCAGTATGCCAAGATGCTCAGACTGATCCTTTGCAGTCTCACAGGAACCGTACATAATAGTCGCCGTCGAAAATATCCCCAGCGCGTGTGCTTCTTTGATAATTCGGACCCATTCGGCTGTACTCAATTTCCGGGGACAGATCACTTTTCTCACAGAGTCCACAAGGATCTCTGCCGCAGTACCCTGCAATGACCCGAGACCGGCGGCCTTTAGTCGTTCAAGAACTTCAAGGCTGGAAAGATTGCTTCTGGATGCTGCATAGGCGACTTCATCCGGGCTGAACGCATGGAGATGAATATGTGGTCCTATTTCGTGGACCCATGAGATTAGATCGCAGTAAGTGTCGATCGTAAATTCTGGATGCACCCCGCTCAGTGGACAGATCTCAGTAACACCCCGCTTGAGGGCAAGACGAACCTTTGCCTGAATTGCCAATTTATCATTGCAATAGGCGCCATCATCATCAGCACTCCTCCCAAAACCGCAGAAACCACAGAGATTCTTACAGATATTGGTCACATGGAGGTTCTGGTTTTTCACGTAGGTTACAATGTTGCCTGCTTTGCACTCCCGAACCTCATCTGCAACTGATGCAATTTCGAAAACATTCCGGTCCCGTATTTCCAAAAGCCGGGTTGCCTCGACCTCAGTGAGACGATGTCCACCAAGTACATCTGAAAGGAGTGTTGAAATATCTGACATGAGTACCGCAACTATCTAACGCTGTTTTTTTCTGTCCTTTTTCTGCGGTTTTTTCGTTTTGTCCTCCCGGGAATGCAGATAAAGTTCATGGAGTACCATGATGACTATGATGATGATAGTCACTTCTACAATGTGAAGAGGGAGATACCCCACCAACGGAATGGTGAACAGTGCCTTTCCAATGATCCATTCATCCTTTACTGGCTCGATAACACCTAACCCCTGGTAAACTGCGACCTGATCAATATTTTTGTTATTATCCCCTTTTGTTATGTATCCGCCGTGAGGTTGGTAATACTTTGAAATATTTTCAAGATCCAGTTGCAGGTATTTCGGCAGGTCTGCTGTGTCAGCTTTGTCAATTGCCCGGTGGATAATAGGATGCACACCTGACGAAAGGAAAGGTATTGGAACCACAGGATTCTTTGCCCCATTTGGCTGGTATATAATCACATCCCCGTAATCCTCGAACTTTTTGTAACCCGTTGTATTTCCCTCGACCCGGGTCTGCAATGCACCGAAACGGTCCTTCTGGACGACAAAAACAAGATCTCCTACATTCATGTGAGGTACCATGCTCTGAGATTCGATAGTGACAACCGCAGGCCAGGTGCCGCTGATTAAAAACAGGACAAGTGCGATCCCACCTACAACCGCCACTATCCAGATCAGATCGCGCGCCAGGGACACACCCCAGTGATCACTTTCCCGGAATTTCGAGACCAGCGTTCGGATACCCTTTTTATCGTTATCTGCCATTTTTTTGCACTCGTTGTCTGATTTTTTATAATATGTTTAACCCTTCATAATTAACCATGTCGGATTATAAGATGCCGTGAGATTTCATTGTGGGACCAGCAGACGCGACAAATAGTATGCCCCGAAAAGTATAAGAAAAATTCCGCAGAATGCGATGATTTTCTGGTATAACGCGTCAGAAACAATCGTCCTGCCTCTGGATACTCCTGTTGAAACCAGCGTTAACCATACGATATCTGCAGACCAGTGCCCGATCATAAGGGCTCCAACAAGCACCAGTCCGCCCTGGAGGCCTGCAATAACCATTGCGCTCCCTATAGAGAGCCACCAGATCCAGAAGTACGGGTTTGCAGCACTGGTAACAAATCCTGCTATATAGGGGTTGACAACCGTTTGGGTAGAAGTTGTTCTCATAGTTGCCTTCCTGCTTCCTGCGATAGTCAGCACCCCGAATGCAATCAGCGCAATCCCGCCAATTCCTGCAATCGCTGATGTGTAGGGAAGTGCAACGGACGCCAATCCCATAAGGATCAGGAGAACAAGAAAAAGTTCCACAATTACATGGCCAAGAGAGACTTTCAACCCGGTAGTCCAGTCGCCGGCTATAGATGCGTTGATGGTTGCAACCAGCGTTGGACCAGGTGCGAGCGCACCAGTCAGACCGATCACAAATCCGAGGATAAACATCTGGAATATTTCAAACATGGGGGGTCTGCGGATATTTCGCCATGCTAACTTCATCTGAAAAGAATATCAATCATTCACCATCTGCCAACCTGAGATCCAGAATGTTGCGATGTCAGGATAAAACCCTATATTTTGTTCGTAACCAATATACTATTCATGATAGATGCACAGCAGATAACACTCCGGTTTCTTGAGACCAAGCTGCAGGTGCATCCCGATGTCGTGCGCTACATCCAGGAACAGGATGAGCTGGATCTCATCGAGCGCATTATTGCGCAGGTTCCCGGAGAGACTATCGTAGTTTCGGCGAAACATATTCCCGGCATGATTGCCACGCGCGACGGGACGCGGTTCCTGTCAGACCCATCTGTTGAAGTTATCAGCGGCAGCCCGGGAACATCCGGCTGTGTGAACGGGACAAGTGATTACCTCCATTATTTCCGTGACCGGTATAACCGTCTGGGAGGTATGATCCGGAGCCGGTGCGGGGCGATGCCAATCGAGGCACTTACCCGGAACACCCGTTACCGTCAGGAAGAATGCACAATCATTGGAATGGTCGTTGATGTGAAGACCACTACAAACGGTCACCGGATTGCCGAGATAGAGGATTCTTCTGCAAATATTCCCGTGCTCTTCAGAAAAGACCGCCCGGTCTTTTCTGATGCAGAACGCATTATCCCTGATGAGGTTATCGGAGTAAAGGGCAAACTCTCCAATGACGGAAAACTCTTTTTTGCCGAGCAGCTGTACCGCCCGGACATACGTATCGATAATACCCCCTACACAAGTGAGCACCCAGGCAAAGCAGTCTTTATCTCTGATGTTCACGTCGGCAGCGACACGTTTCTTGAAGAATGCTGGAACCGGTTTGCTGACTGGCTTTCGGATTCTGATTTCTCGTATCTCCTTATAGCAGGGGACCTTGTTGACGGAATCGGTATCTATCCGGGTCAGGAAAGCGAACTGGTGATCAAAAATATCTACGAACAGTACGATGCTTTCGGGACAATGATGCGGGACCTTCCTTCCCGTATGAAGATCATCATATCGCCAGGTAACCATGATGTGGTCCGGGGTGCAGAGCCGCAACCGGTATTACCACAACAATTTACAAAAAAATTCCCGGATAACTGCATGCTTGTCGAGAATCCGGCACTCGTCAACCTCCAGGGAGTGCGGGTTCTCATGTATCACGGGAGATCAATCGATGACATGATCGGTCTGATTCCTGGTGCATCCTATGAGCAGAGCGGGCTCATGATGGAGGAGATGCTCCAGCGCCGACATCTTGCTCCGGCATACGGGCGCAGGACTCCCATTGCTGCAGGAAAAACTGACAGGTTAATAATTGATCCGCTACCGGAGATCCTGCACACCGGTCATGTTCACATCCGCGGATTAACCCAGTATCGGGGTGTGCTCGGAATTAATGCAGGTACATGGCAGTCCCAGACCGCATTCCAGAAACAGATGAACGTGAACCCTACCCCGGCTCAGGCAGTAGTAGTCGACCTCCAGACTCTGGTACCGGAGACGTTTACGTTTTTATAAAAAAAATTGAATCTTATTCTGTTTTTAGGCTTTCCTTCGCGACAGGTGCTGGTTCTTTCTTCTTTGGCCCGGCAACTGCCACTTTGTACACCCCGCCACGTGCAGTCAGTGCTGCCGGGTAGGCTGGATCCATTGAAAGACATTTGGTCGGACAGACATCCCCGCAGGAATTGCAGATCACGCACCGCATCCGGTCAATCTGCCATGTCTTCTCTTTTACTTCCACGCAGATTGCTCCTGTCGGGCATTTACGCTGGCAGGAACGGCATGTGATGCAGTTTGCGGGATCGATGACGATATGGCCACGGGTTGTCGTTGTCCGTTTTGCCGGCCGGACAGGATACATCAGCGTTGCAGGGCGGGAAAATAGACTTTTTATGGCCGTTGATGCCATTTTGAGAATTGTCATCGTTCGTCACCTCTCCGTGCAGCTGATACAGGGATCTATTGACAACACAATTACCGGAACATCCGCAAGCTGGCAGCCTTTCAACATCATGACCAGAGGCGGAATGTTGGTGAATGTGGGGGTCCTCACTCTGGATCTAACGAGGTTCTTTTTTCCGTTCCCTTTCACATAATGAACCAGCTCGCCGCGGGGTTGCTCAACCCGGGAAAAGTATTCGCCATTCGGGGCACCGGTAATCTTCACATCAATGGGGCCTTCTGTGATCTTTTTTGCTGCCTGTTCTATGATATCAATGGACGAGAACAGCTCCTGTATCCTGACGTTGCAGCGTGCATAACAGTCACCTTCGGGTGCAACTATCGGTTTGAAGTTGAGTTTGCCATATGCAGCATATCCTGTTTCCCGGAGATCGATTGCAACCCCGCTTCCCCTTGCTGTGGGTCCCACCGCGCCGCAATCATATGCATCCTGTTTCGATAGCATGCCTACTTTTTTCAGACGGTGTTTTACCGAGCTGTCATCCAGAAACACACTGGTGATGGTGCGAATATCTTTTTTAATATCCTTTAGACGAAGGAGCATTCCATCAAGTTGTTCTGCAGAAATATCTTTTCTTACACCCCCGACTTTACAGGCACTCTGAATCACCCGGCCCCCCGTGGTTGCTTCGAGTTCATCAAGGATATGCTCCCGAATCCTCCATGAGTTCATAAAAAGGTTCTCAAAGCCCATACCATCGGCAAAACAGCCAAGCCAGAGAAGGTGGGAGTGAAGCCTGGAGTATTCAGACCAGATTGTACGCAGGTAATGTGCCCGCTCTGGTACCTCGATTCCCATAATCTGTTCGACCCCCTGTACATACGCAAGACTGTGGATGAAACTGCAGATCCCGCAGATACGTTCAGCAATGAAGGTATATTCAGTAAATTCCCTTTTCTCAACGAGCTTTTCAAGGCCCCGGTGCACGTACCCGATTGACGGGAGCACATCGACAACCGTCTCGTCCTCAAGCACAAGGTCAAGGTGAATTGGTTCCGGGAGCACCGGGTGCTGTGGACCGAACGGTATGATTATTTGTTTTGACATGGGTCATCCTCCTTGAAAGTCGGGATAGAAAACGGATATTTAACTGTCGTTTTGTACAGTGTTCCTTTGAAATCGATATTCATTCCGGCGACAGAGATTCCGAAGAGGTCATGGATTTCATTTTCATAGATGAACGCCCCCCAATAGACACCGCTGATGCTGGGAACAATGGTATCCTGTTTGACCATGATCCGAAGATTCTGGAATTTGTAGTTCTTGTCAAATGAATAATTGATCTCGTACCCTTCTTCAACACCGGTGCACCCAATCTGGACAAGCCGGTTGCCCTCTTTTTTCATCTTTTCGACATGGGAGACCAGCTCGCTCATGTCAATCAGGATGATGGTCTGTTCCTCAATTGTCATTGTGCCCCACCTCCTTGTTGTAATTCCACCGGTTGTTGTTCTTTTCTGCCAGACTGGGGTGCATTCAGCTTAGTTTCAAGAATTCCCAGGGCTGTCACAATTCCGTCGATGATTGACTCAGGACGGGCAGCACAGCCTGGAACATATACATCCACCGGAATAATCTTGTCAATCCCGCCGGCCACATTGTAACATTCCCGGAAAACTCCGCCTGAACATGCACAGATTCCGACTGCGACAACAACCTTTGGATTGGGCATCTGTTCATAGAGGTTCCGCACTACTTCGCGGTTCTGTTCATTTACCGAACCAGTGATGACGAAAATATCCGCATGCTTCGGGTTTCCGGTATTGATGATCCCAAACCGTTCCACATCATACATCGGTGTGAGGCTGGCGAGAACTTCGATATCGCAGCCATTACAGCTCGTTGCATCATAATGCAGGATCCAGGGAGACTTTGAAAGATAGGTCATTGCTCACCCCACCCCCAGATAATAGAGGACGGCCAGATTTACTACACCCGCTAATGCGGCAATAACCCATGAACTTTTCATGACCAGCTGCCACTTCACCCGCGCACTTGCGTTATCAATCAGCAATTCAAGCAGGTAGACGATGGCCACAGCGATGAAGCCCAGTAACGGACTGAATGCAAAGAACAGGTACACAAACCCCAGCAGGAAAACGGTTTCATACCAGTGGGTCACTTCGATAAGTCCCAAGGATGGACCGGAGAATTCGGTTGTGACACCTTTAACAATCTCCTGGTGGGCATGATGTGAAGTCGAGATATCAAACGGTGATTTGCGCAGTTTGATAGTGAGAATGTAGATGAAACCTAAGAATATCGCCGGAAGGAAAAGAACCAGTGGCTGGGGATAACTGGCTATTGTACTAACGTTGAAACTTTTTGTAACAACATACATCCCCACCGCTGCAATAATGACCATAGGCTCATATGCCATAATCTGAATTAATTCACGTTCTGCTCCGATATGACTATAGGGAGAGTTTGCTGAGTAAGCTCCCAGGACAAGAAATATCTGGGCAAGTGTAAGTGCAAAGATAACCAGCAGGATATCTCCTCCAGCGAAGAAGAGTGCCCCGGTAAAGATCATGAAGATAAAGTAACTAATCACGTAGAAGCGCTGAGTATCGTTTGCAACAGTCTTTTCTTTCTCAAAGAGTTTGCCGACATCATAGAATGGCTGGAGGACAGGTGGCCCGACCCTCCCCTGCATATGTGCAGTTATCTTGCGGTCAATACCCGCAATTAACCCTCCGATTACTGGTGCAACGAGTATGAATGCGACAAAACCTACAATCGAAATCATATGATCGCCCCTGCATACGCTGCTGTAAGAACCATGATACCGATCAGTCCGGTGCAGAGATAGATGCCAAGCGTCTGGAGTTTGACCTCACCAAACCAGGAGTTTATGTAATAGTTGGAGAGTTTCATTTCCCGCTTCAGGCCAATTGCTCCGTAGAACGACATGTCCGCATTGGTAGTCATTCCACCCATATATGGGGTAAGATGCCTGTGCTTGTGGCGTGGCAGGAGGATGCTTAAGGGAAGGAGCACAATCATGAAGAGCATCATGATCATGATGATGATATTGTCCTGTGACAGCTGTGCCACATTACCATAATTCTGGAGCAGGAACGGTTCGATAAGCGTACTCGAAATCGCCGGGAAAATGAAGCAGGTTATCGCTGTCAGACCCGCAAGTGATATCAGTGCGATCCAGATATTCGAATCAATGCGTGTTTCGAGATTTTCCTGTTTTGGAGTGACGACTAAAAGCCGCCCCATCCACTTCGCCCAGAAGAAAAGGGTGAGTGCACTACCAAAAGCGAGGATAATTACGAAGACAAAACCATACGGTGCATCGATAAATGCCTGTATCGCTGCCCATTTTGATATCAGCATTCCAAAGGGTGCAAGGAACATCCCTGCAATGCCGATGACCATCATTGCGGCAATCTTTGGCATCCGCATAATCAAACCATTCATATCCTCAATATCACGACTCTCGATCTTGTGTTCAACGGTACCTACTGCAAGGAACAGGAGGGATTTGGAGATGGCATGGAAGATAATCAGGAGAATTGCTGCCCATATCGCTTCATAGGTTCCGATACCAGCACATGCTACGATGAGACCCAGATTTGCAATAGTTGAATAGGCAAGCACCCGTTTTGCATTGCTCTGGGAGATGGCAATTCCGGAAGCGATAAGGAATGTTAGTGCACCTATAAAAGCAAGGACATAGCCGGATAATGTCGCCTGGAAAATGGGAGCAAGACGTACGAGGATATAAACACCGGCCTTTACCATCGTGCTGGAATGAAGCAGTGCGGAAACGGGTGTCGGCGCTACCATTGCCCCGACAAGCCAGGAAGAAAATGGCAGCTGGGCTGCTTTTGTCAGACCGGCAAACCCGATAAGGACAACGGGTACGAGGACGATAGCCTTTCCTGAAGCCAGTAACGCATCAAGGCTCATAATCCCATCTGTCTGTGTTGCAAGATACAGAATGGCAACCGCAAATGCAACCCCGCCGAGCAGGTTCATCCACAGCGCAGTAAAGGCGTTTTTGGTCGCTTCTTCGGTTTTTGTATATCCGATTAAGAGGAACGAACAGAGTGTTGTGATCTCCCAGAAGAAATATACCCAGAGAAGGTTATTGGAAAAAACCAGACCGAACATTGCAGAGAGAAAGACAAACATAATGAAGAAAAAGATATTGCGCCTGTCCTGCAGCTCCTTATGATGTTCATGGAAATCCTTCATGTAAGCGAGAGCATACACGCAGATGAGACTCCCGATGATACCGATGATAAGGGCCATGATGATTGAGAACTGGTCGATAAAGAGGGAATACCTCACATCGATGGTGTGAGCATAAACCCCCTCAAAATAAACCATCATGGCGGACAGAAGAAGTACAAGACCGACCACAAGATAGTTCTTGTATTTTACACCAAGATACAGAATAAAAACCGCAATTACTATCTCGATAAAAAACATGAGAAGGCTTGTTTGTTCTGCTGGAAATGAATAATATAGTGTTCCTTTGTCAAACATGCTCACAAGAAGGATAACCGTGACCGCACCAATTCCCAGTGCGGACAGTTTTACAATCCAGTTGCGTTCTGCTTCTCTGCGCACGAGCAGCATAAAGAACGCTGTAATAAGCGGTCCTAAAATGAGAAACAATAAAAGTTGCACTCTCTGTCCTCCCTTTTTAAATATGAGTATTTTTTCATTATTAATCGTATTGAATTGCTTGCAAATCTGTATTTTCATGATAAAATTTGGGCGAAACTCTTGAAAAGGCGAATTTTCCAAGAGTGGGCCTCCAATTGGTTCAATGACTTTTTATGAGGGGGTGAATCAAATCTCATTGGATGATAAAAGTTTAATGGTAGAAAAATGAACTAATAAACTCTAGGGATGGAATATGGAAACGTAGGGCAAAGTCCCCGAGCCATTGCTCCTTCCTTTGGGTCATTTAAGCAGGATAACTGCTTTTACCAATTATCAACCTGATGGGTTAGTCCGATATTCTAACGTGAGAGGATATAAAAAAAAGTTCGTGTGCATTGAACCTGTCACGAGAAGAATTCCGGACAATGTTGGAGGAAGATTAAGGAATGTATGAACTCGCAATAGTAATTGGAATAAGTGTTTTCGCTCTCGTCCTCGCGGCTATACTTGCGCGTAGTATCCTCAAACAGGAAGAGGGAACGCCTAAGATGCGTGAGGTCTCCGATGCGATCAGGGTGGGTGCGGAAGCATTCATCAAACGACAGTACTCGACGATCGCCATCCTGGCAATCGTCCTCGCCATTGTAATCTTTGGGGTGTATTTCCTCACCGGACAGCAGGGTCTTGCTACCTATACAGCTCTTGCGTTCATTGTCGGTGCTACCTGCAGTGCACTTGCCGGCATCATCGGCATGTCTGTTGCCGTCAGGACAAACATCCGCACCGCCTCAGCAGCCCAGACCAGCGACGGCAAGGCGCTGGACATCTCGTTCAGGGGTGGTGCCGTTTCCGGTCTCATCATCACCGCGATGTCGCTCCTTGGTGTCTCGCTCACCTACATCGCACTTGGTGCCAACCCGCAGACCACCCCCTTCATTATTGTCGGGTTCGCATTTGGTGCCTCGTTTGTCGCTCTCTTTGCCCAGCTCGGTGGGGGTATCTATACAAAGGCCGCTGATGTTGGTGCAGACCTTGTAGGCAAAGTCGAAGCCGGCATTCCTGAAGATGACGTCCGGAACCCGGCAACCATCGCTGACCTTGTGGGGGACAATGTCGGTGACTGTGCCGGTCGTGGCGCCGACCTGTTCGAATCCACTGCTGCCGAGAACATCGGTGCCATGATCCTTGGTGTCGCTCTCTTCCCGGTCTTTGGAGCAGCTGGTGTCATCTTCCCGCTCGTAATGTGTTCACTTGGCCTCCTTGCCAGCATGATTGGTATCCTCTGCGTACGGGGAAAGGATGGCGCAGATCCAATGGTTGCCATGAACTTAGGGTACTATATTACAGCGGCCATTTCGGTTGTGTTTTTCTATATTGGCACTATGTGGCTGCTCGGAAACATCTGGTTCTTTTATGCAGGTATTGTCGGAATCGTATTGTCGGTCGCATTTCTCCGGGTAACCCTGTATTATACGGATCACCACTACCGCCCGGTTCAGGAAATCGCTGATGCATCGGAAACAGGGCCGGCGACAAATATCATTACCGGTTTCTCGGTCGCTCTTGAGACAACAGCAGTACCGGCAATCCTGATTGGGGCATCATTGCTCCTCTCATTCTGGCTTGGTTCTATGAGCGGGATCCAGTACGGCGGCCTCTATGGAACTGCTGCAGCTACTATCGGTATGCTTATGGTCTGTGCCTTTGTGCTTGCCATGGACTCTTTTGGCCCCATTGCCGACAATGCAGGTGGTATCGTTGAGATGAGCCAGGCACCGGAATCCGTCCGCAAGCGTATGGACAAGCTTGACGCAGCCGGCAATACAACTAAGGCATTGACCAAAGGATATGCCATCGGCAGCGCTGCACTCGCAGTATTCCTGCTCTTAAACGCCTATATGTCCGAAATAAGCCTCCTCATCCACAAATCCTTTGATGTCATAAATGTTGCAGCGGTGCCGGTATTTGTCGGCGCCCTGCTCGGAGCAATGCTCATTTTCGTCTTTGCAGGTCTTGCCATCCGTGCAGTTTCCAAGACCGCACAGTATGTGATTGAAGAGGTACGCGTCCAGTTCAGGGACCCGGGTATCATGGCAGGGACCAAGAAACCCGACTATGCCCGTGTGATCGACATTACTACTCTCGGCGCACTTAAGAATATGGTACTGCCCGGCGCAATTGCTATCGCATTCCCCATCTTCATCGGGGTAACCATGAAATATGAGGCCCTTGCAGGATTTCTGGTGGTCGGCACAATCACCGGTATCCTTCTTGCACTGATCCTCAACAACGGGGGCGGTGCCTGGGACAATGCCAAGAAATACATCGAATCGGGTGCTCACGGAGGTAAAGGCAGTGCAGCCCACAAGGCAGCGGTCATAGGTGACACGCTTGGTGATCCTTGCAAGGACACTGCCGGCCCGTCACTCCACGTGCTCATCAAGCTGCTCGCCACGCTTTCACTCGTTCTCGCACCGCTATTCATTTAATAAATCCTTTTTTTTCTTGTTCCTGATTCAGATTTTCAGGAAAAATGATCTTGGGATACCGGACAACCATGTATCATCAAAATCCGGATAATACTCATGGATTAGCAGGAACGCATCCACATCGTCAGCGATGGTGACAATATCCAAAAAACTTATCCAGCTGCCCTTAAGGATCTCCGGACAATCCGCACTATCTCATGATACTCTGAATGAAGAAAACCGGGCACGGCCGGAAGGAGTGTGTACAGTGAAATACTGTCAATATTTTATACGACAACGAACAGCCTCAATAAAAAGAGTGATTACGTCCCCTTCAGCATTCTCTCGTCTTCTGCGATCCATTTTTCCAGTTTCCGGATACCTTCCTCAATATCCTTAATCCGGACTTCGGTTTCCTCAAGTTGGATGGTTGCCTGTGCTGCCTTTTCAGTGTTTTCACAGGTAGCAAGAAATGTGCGTATATGGCCCCTGCCAATCTGGAAATTCTCAAGGGCGCCCGCCGCTTTCCGGTAACGTTCATAATTCTTCTCGAGATTTCTCCGGATACGGGACTCTGTTTCCGATTGCTGTCGGGGCTTTCCAGCTTTTATTGACACCCATGCTGCGTCGTGAGTTTTACGGATCTTCTGGATGTGGTCAAAACAGGATTTTTTGTGTTTTGCAAGCATCTCGTGCTTGAATTTTCCCAGTATATCACCGGCATTTTTGAGCATCTGCCCACGTTCCACAAGTTCTTGGATCTCAGGCGGGGGAGCATCGATTGGGAGCCGGGCATGTTCCACCAGATTCGTAATCTCATCAAAATGCCCCTGCGAAAGGGATTCCAGCGTCCTGTATTCGGTCTTTTGTTTCTCCTTAACTTCCCTGCATAGGACATTAAACTGGTTCCAGAGCAGATCCCGGTCACGCTTCGCAAGCGGTTTTAGCTCTTTGAATAACGAGGTAATGAGTTTTGCCTGGTTCCAGAAATCCTGGTATTTTGTAATGAGAGGGAGATTTTCCCGTATTGGATTGGTTAGAACCGAGAGTTTTTTATTCTCCCGGTTCAGGAGTTCTGCATTTTTATGTGCGTTTTTGAGCCAGGGATCCTCTTCAGGTTTCATAAAAAAAATCTCGAACGTTACGATTTTTGGATTAATCTATCTGTATCTACCGGTAGGGTTAAACAATACCTGATACAGGCAACCCCATACAGCAATTCACGCGGGGATATCGGATAACTGACTGTCACTCCTATGACAGGTATATACCTGGTCAATACCCTTCAGGTGACACTTTTCAGATCGACACTTATATCAGTAGAAATACGCGAATATCTTTTCGGGTTCTCTTCAAACTTCTTTTTGCACCAGTTGCAGCAGAAATAATACTTCTGATCTTTGTACATACTCGTGAATTTAGCATCTTCTTCATCAACAATCATAAGACATACGGGATCGGTAGACATAGTTGGTTGCCTCGTTAGCTTGTAGTAGAATCGGGTGTGTTTCCTTAAGTGTTGTCGCCTTTTGTGATCCGGAATTTTGTTTATCCAAAATTAAACGGTTTTATCAAGGTGTTCTCCTGGTGCATTGTTTCATCTATCGGCGGTAACATACGAGTTGGGGACTCATATAAGCATTGAAGTATTCTGGATATCAACGTTCGAAAAATTCCGGGTGGTTTCTAAAAGAGATTTTAGGATTATATTGTCTGAGATTTCGCAAAAATTTTATTACATAATTTCGAGAGTGAGAATGAGGAGTGCCTGGTTTCTTGACAATCCCTTTAACACGAAGCCCCGCCGGGCCCAATATTAACATCAGATGGGATTCGTGAATATCTTTGAGGATTTTCATCAAACTTTTTTTTGCAGTAGTTCGTACAGAACTGATACTTCTGACCTTTGTATGTGGTGGCGAATCGGGTATCATCGTCATCAACTATTGCAAAACAGACAGGATCGGTAGCCATCATGTATCCCTGATACTCCATATTATCCGCACTTGTTTTTAAAAATAGTGAGTGTATCTGAAAGCCAGGCAGTACCTGAGTGGGTCCAAAAGGGGAAATTCAAACAGAGGCTGACATATGATGAATAAGTGAGTTTTTTGTCTGATCATTACCAGAGGACCTACACAAAATACCGTAAGAAAACAAACCTGACAGCACGGATTCTTGTTGCGTACGCATCATGGAAAGAACCGACTGCCGGGATCACCCAGGCAATTGGCAGGGAACTCGAAGATAGATATACTGTTAATGTCAGTGAAATGAAATCTGTCACCTCAATAGCGGGATACAAGGCTGTTGTGATAGGTGGACCTGTGTATACAGGAAAGATTACTGGGGATGTGACAGTATTTGTTTCAACAAATAAAGATGAGCTTTCAGGGGTGCTGGTTGAAGGATATGGGCATTGCACCGGGATTTTCCAAAGACTGGCGATGTGAAAGGGTTCACTGACCAGCTTGTCACCGCATCATCTTCCGTACTTCCAGTCACAGTAACGATGTTTGCCGGCTCACTTGATGCAATCAAGATGAACTTTGATGAGCGAAACCTGACATCACTAGTGAAATTTCCGACCGGTGACTTCCGCGACCTGGATGCAATCGCTGCCTGGATGAGGGGCCTTGCCGGGAAAATGGGCCTGTGTGGCGGTATGGCTAAAACAAACGGGATCTGCCGCCGTGTCAATTAAACTTTAATTCCTGCAATCAATTCGATTAGTCTTCAAAAAATATTCGTGTTTTTAAATTACAATGTGCACATTCCTTATCAAATATCCACCCCCAACTTTCACCATGGACCCGGTACTATTCAAAATACACCAGGAACTAAAAAGCCGGGCAAACCCTCAAATCCGTCAAACCACACAGCGGTTCTTCAAAGAGGAGATTACGTGTTATGGTACCAAGACAGCAGCAGTAACAGCGATTGCAAAGAAGTACTGGAAAGAGGTGAAAGCGCGGCCCAAAGGGGAGATCTTCTCCCTCTGCGAGGAATTATTCAAATCCGGTTACATAGAGGACTCCTTCATCGTCTCAAACTGGACTCACGCACTCAAAGGTAAATATGAGCGGGAGGACTTTAAGGTATTCCGGCGCTGGATAGACACGTATATTACCAACTGGGCTGCCTGTGACAGTTTCTGCAACCACACGATGGGAGACTTTATTGAAAAATTCCCGGAATATAGCGGTGAACTGAAACGCTGGACGCAATTGGATAACCGCTGGATGAGGCGGGCTGCAGCAGTCTCACTGATTGTCCCGGCAAAACACGGGAAATTTCTTGATGATGTGCTCGAGATAGCTGACCTGTTGTTAACCGACGATAATGATTTAGTCCGTAAAGGCTACGGGTGGCTCTTAAAAGAGGCCAGCCGACACCACCAGAAAGAGGTTTTTGATTATGTCATGCGTAATCGGAGGGCTATGCCCCGGACTGCGTTGCGATACGCTATTGAGCTTATGCCAAAAGAACTGAAAGCTGATGCGATGGTGAAGGATTGGTAGGGTTAGGAATTGACAGGACGCTCCCGGGCAAAATCGCAGGATTGAGAATATGGCATGCCTAGTTCAGGAAACAGGCATTCTTCAGATCTTTCTCATCTGACTCTGATGCGGAATCTTTCAGGGATAGCACCACATTTTGCCTGCTGCCAGTCCGGTACATCGTGATTCCTTTCAGCTTAAGGTTCCATGCCATGAGAATTGCATTTGCACAATCCTCCCTTGTAGCGGTATTTGGAAGGTTAATTGTCTTACTGATGGATGCATGGACATACGTCTGGAATACTGCCTGCATCAGGATATGATCCTTCCAGTGGATGTCCAGTGCTGTCTTGAAGAGAGCCCTGAAATCGTCCGGGAGCCAGCGAAGGTCCTGGATGGTTCCGGTCTCGTGTACGTGAGTGATTACGTCTTCTAATCTTTTCAACCTCGATTCTTTGCTCTGTTCTATATCAGCGAGAATTTTTTCAAGAATTTCACGGAATACCGGGTTTATGATAACAAACTTTTTTCCAACAGTGTTCCGGCGGGTGTAGGCAAATGAGAAGACCGGTTCGATGCCGCTTGAGCACCCGGCAAGCAAAGACAATGTTCCGGTTGGTGCTATTGAGGTCAATGCTGCATTCCTCATGGGGAATTTTTTCCAGATACTTTCCTTCCAGGCAGGGAACGCCCCGAGTCGTTCCGCACGGCGACGCGATTCGTCCACGGCAATGTCTGTTACATTCCGCATGACGCGTTTACACCAGGTTCTCCCTTTGACAGAATCGTATGCCAGCCCAATCATAAGAAGGGCATCATGGACGCCCATAAGGCCCAGACCAATTTTCCGGGTTTTTTTCGTTGCTTCTTCGATTTCCGGAATTGGATAGACATTTTTGTCAATTACCTTGTCAAGAAACCGGACTGCCGTACGCACAGCATCGTTTAGTTCGTGTTCATCAAGTATGCCGTTGTGAACGCAGGCAGCGAGATTGATACTGCCAAGAACACAACTTTCGTACGGGAGCAGTGGTTGTTCGCCGCAGGGATTGGTAGTATCGATAACGCCAAGGCCTGGCAGAGGGTTGTGCCGGTTTATCTCATCGTAAAAAAGTATGCCGGGTTCACCGTTTTTCCAGATACTGTCTACTATTCCTGACCATATCCGCCCAACCGAAATCGATTCCCCGGAAGTTGGATGGATAATCCAGATCTGATCATACATTTTCCGGGAAACTAAGTGCATAAATTTATCGTTGACCATCACGGAGAGGTTAAAGTTAGAAATATCTCCCTCCCGTGCTTTTGCTGAGAGGAATGAAAGGATGTCGGGGTGCCAGACGTTCAGTATCCCCATGTTTGCTCCACGGCGACGACCCCCCTGCCTGATGACTTCGGTTGCTGCATTGAATATTCCTATAAACGATACAGGACCTGAAGCAACACCATCAGTAGATTGCACGCTGGATCCTTTCGGTCTGATTTTCGAGAAATTATAACCTGTTCCCCCACCGGTTTTATGGATAATAGCACCGTTTTTCATTGCATCGAAGATCCCGTTAATAGAATCCGGGACCGGCAGGACAAAGCAGGCAGAGAGCTGCCCGAGATCTGTTCCGGCGTTCATCAGAGTGGGAGAGTTAGGTAAGAAGCGCAAAGAGATCATTATATCAAAAAAGCGGGTCGCCTCTTCCTCTTCATCCGCAACCGCCCATGCAACCCGCCGGCAGATATCTTCGAAGGTTTTTTCACCTTCCCGTAGG
>Ga0210129_1000111_pt1 | contig 22811 bp, 18 predicted proteins | sample WestPond_Cattail_2_FD_185582 | JGI IMG/M metagenome (GOLD analysis project Ga0210129, IMG submission 185582) | Wetland microbial communities from the San Francisco Bay, California, USA, that impact long-term carbon sequestration -... | ecosystem: Environmental > Aquatic > Marine > Wetlands ... | reverse complement strand
GGCGCCACGCGGACGGATCTCCCCAGGTGCCCGGCGTGCCAACCCGTCCGCGTGGCGCCAGCAAGAAATCGGACGGATTGAAAACCCGCCAGCATGATCTGCGTCATGACTGTCGCCGATACGTCGGGAGGGTGTAAGGATTCGCGGCAAAATGTCGTGATTCACGTTTAGAAGGAGTAAATCATGTCCGATCCCATCGTCATCGTAGGCGCCGCCCGTACCCCCATGGGGGCTTTCCAGGGCGACTTTTCTTCCCTCTCGGCCCATGACCTGGGCGGCGCGGCCATCAAGGCGGCGATGCAGCGCTCCGGCGTTTCGCCCGACTTGGTGGGCGAGGTGCTGTTTGGCAACTGCCTGATGGCCGGCCAGGGCCAGGCGCCGGCGCGCCAGGCCGCTTTCAAGGGCGGGCTGCCCAAGGGCGCGGGCGCGGTGACGCTGTCCAAGATGTGCGGCTCGGGCATGAAGGCGGCGATGTTCGCGCACGACATGCTGCTGGCCGGCACGCACGACGTGATCGTGGCCGGCGGCATGGAGAGCATGACCAACGCGCCCTACCTGATGCTCAAGGGCCGGGGCGGCTACCGCATGGGCCACGACAAGATCTATGACCACATGATGCTCGACGGGCTGGAAGACGCCTACGAGGCCGGCCGTTCCATGGGCACCTTCGGCGAAGACTGCGCCGCCAAATACAAGTTCAGCCGCGAAGCGCAGGACCATTTCGCCACCACCAGCGTGCAGCGGGCGCAGGCCGCCACCAAGTCCGGCGCCTTTGCCGCCGAGATCACGCCGGTCACCGTCAAGAGCCGTGCCGGCGAGACGGTGATCTCCATCGACGAGGGCCCGGCCAAGGCCAAGCTCGACAAGATCGCGGCGCTCAAACCCGCGTTCAAGAAAGACGGCACCATCACCGCCGCCAGCAGCTCGTCCATCAACGACGGCGCCGCCGCGCTGGTGATGATGCGCGCCTCCACCGCCGCCAAGCTCGGGCTCAAGCCGCTGGCGCGCATCGTCAGTCACGCCATGCACGCGCAGGAGCCCGAGTGGTTCACCACCGCGCCGGTCGGTGCCGTGCAGAAGGCGCTGGCCAAGGCCGGTTGGGCCGTCAAGGACGTGGACCTGTGGGAAGTGAACGAGGCCTTTGCCGTGGTGCCGATGGCGCTGATGGCCGAACTCAAGGTGGCGCACGAGATCGTCAACGTCAACGGCGGCGCCTGCGCCCTGGGCCACCCGATCGGCGCCAGCGGTGCCCGCATCATGGTCACGCTGATGCATGCGCTGAAAGCCCGCGGCCTCAAGCGCGGCGTGGCCACGCTGTGCATCGGCGGTGGCGAAGGCACCGCCGTGGCGCTGGAGATGCTGTAAAGAAGTCCGGCATGGGCACGGTTCTGGTACTTGGTGCGTCCCGCGGCATCGGCCTGGAGTTCGTGCGCCAGTACAGCGCGGCGGGCGAGCGCGTGCTGGCCACCGCGCGCGATGATGCCGGCCTGCAGCGCCTGCGCGATCTCGGCGCCACGGCCTTGAAGCTCGATGTCAGCTCCCCGGCCAGCGTCAGCGGCCTGGCCTGGCAGCTCGACGGCGAGCAGATCGACATCGCGCTCTATGTCGCCGGGGTCTATTCCCAAACCGGGGCCGGCACGCCGCCCACGCAGCCGGAGTTCGACAAGCTGATGCACACCAATGTGCTGGGCGCCATGCAGGCCATCCCGCAAGTGGCACCGCTGGTGGCAGCCGCCGCCCAAGGCCGGGGCGGCAAGTTCGTCTTCATCACCAGCGGCATGGCGCAGATCGGCACGGTGGCATCCAGCTTCGGCTGGACCTACCGCGTCAGCAAGGCCGCGCTCAACATGGCGGTGGCCTCGGCCCAGCCTGACTACCCCAAAGTGATCATGGTGGCCATGAGCCCGGGCTGGGTGCGCACCGACATGGGCGGGGCCGGCGCGTCGCTGTCGGTCGAGGAGAGCGTGGCTGCGATGCGCCGCGCCATTGACGGGCTGAATGGCTCGCACAAGGGTGCTTTCTTGCAGCACGACGGGACGGCTTTCGGTTCCTGGTGATGAAGCCGCGTAGAACGCCTGTTTTTACTTGATGGATGAGCGATGAGAATAGAAGCCTTGTTCTTGGCGTTGGTGCTGGGCGCGACTTGCGCCCAGGCAGGCGGGGTGGATAGCGCGGCGATTGTTGCCGCGCATAACAAGTGGCGGGCGCAGGTGGGTGTGGGTGCGCTGAGTTATTCGCCCGCGTTGGCGGTTTCCGCCCAGGCGTGGGCGGATAAGCTGAAGCAGACCAATCAATGCCGCATGCGCCATAGCAGCCCTGAGGGGCAATACGGCGAGAACCTTTATTGGGCGAGTGCGCTGGCCTGGTCGGATGGGCGACGCGAGTTGCAGAAAGTGTCATTGACAAAACCGGTCGATAGCTGGGGCAGCGAGAGGCGCGATTACAACTATGCAAAAAATAGCTGCAAGCCGGGGAAAATGTGCGGCCACTATACGCAGATGGTCTGGAAAACCAGCACCAAGGTCGGCTGTGCCATGGCCGTGTGCGAGGACAGCCAGGAGCAGGTGTGGGTGTGCCAATACCAGCCAGCCGGCAATGTGCTGGGGCGCAGGCCTTACTAAGTGACTATTACGGGCTTGGTGGGCACGCCGGGCGGCAGGGGATGCCCGTTCTCCGGCGCACGCTCGCGGTGTGATGGCGTAGCCATCTGAAATCCCTGCATCAACACCGGGTCCGGTGCACGCAGAGGTGGGCAACCGCGAATGGCGCCTGCGCCCGGACATCCCCAGCCACCCGGCTTGTACAAGTGGTTCTGGCGCGCGGTGGAGTTCATCCGGGGCGCGTCAAGCACGCTCGATCAAGCCAGGTGAGCGGAGCAGCCCGGGCGCAGGCGCCATTCGCGTAGCTCGGGGGGGTGTGCGACAAACTGCATTGACGCAAAAGCAGTAGGGCGCCGACACATCCACCCGCGAGCGTGCGCCGGAGAACGGGACCTCCGCTCGCCTGGCGTGCCAACCCTGCCGGCGTGGCGCCAGCAAAATGCGCGGGGCATAATTGACGTTAACGTCAACGTCAATCAACCCCGGAAACCTGCCATGCTGCTGACCCAAGACCAGGAAATGATCCGCGACGCAGTCCGTGCATTCGCCAGGCAGGAGCTCTGGCCCCATGCCGGGCGCTGGGACAAGGAGCACCATTTCCCGAAAGAGGCGCACCAGGGGCTGGCCGCGCTCGGCGCCTACGGCATCTGCGTGCCCGAGGAGTTCGGCGGCGCCAATCTGGACTACCTGACGCTGGCCCTGGTGCTGGAAGAAATCGCCGCCGGCGACGGCGGCACCAGCACGGCGATCTCGGTCACCAACTGCCCGGTCAACGCCATCCTGATGCGCTACGGCAATGCGCAGCAGAAGAAGCAATGGCTCACCCCGCTGGCGCAGGGCCAGATGCTTGGCGCCTTCTGCCTGACCGAGCCGCAGGTGGGGTCGGACGCCTCGGCGCTCAAGACCACGGCGGTGAAGCAGGGCGGCGACTATGTCCTCAACGGCGTCAAGCAGTTCATCACCAGCGGCCAGCATGGCGACGTGGCCATCGTCATCGCCATGACCGACAAGGCCGCCGGCAAGAAAGGCATGAGCGCCTTCCTCGTGCCGACCACGGCCCCCGGCTATGTGGTGGCGCGGCTGGAAGACAAGCTCGGCCAGCATTCCAGCGACACGGCGCAGATCAACTTCGACAACTGCCGCATCCCGGCCGAGAACCTGATTGGTGCGGAAGGCGAGGGCTACCGGATTGCATTGGGCGCGCTGGAAGGCGGGCGCATCGGCATCGCGGCGCAAAGCATCGGCATGGCGCGCAGCGCGTTCGAGGTTGCGCTCGACTATGCCAAGCAGCGCGAGAGCTTTGGCACCGCCATCTTCAACCACCAGGCGGTGGGCTTCCGGCTGGCCGAGTGCGCGACCAAGATCGAGGCCGCGCGCCAACTCACCTGGCATGCGGCCGCGCTGCGCGACGCCGGCCGCCCCTGCCTGAAGGAAGCCGCCATGGCCAAGCTGTTCGCCAGCGAGATGGCCGAAGCCGTCTGCAGCGCGGCGATCCAGACCTTGGGCGGCTACGGCTATGTGAGCGACTTCCCGGTCGAGCGCATCTACCGCGACGTGCGGGTGTGCCAGATTTATGAGGGCACCAGCGATGTGCAGAAAATATTGATCCAGCGCGCGCTGGCCTGAGCTGTTGGCCCGCGTTGCCGGCTGGCGGCCTGACGCGGTGCCCGACTGGCGCTACAGTTCCACCTCTGCATCAACTATCTGGAGATTCACCATGCCCATCACCAAAGGATTCCGCGCCCTCGTGGACGAGGCCATGGCCGAGGTCAAGACCTACACCGTGCCCGAGGTGCTGGCCATGCTGGACGACCCGGGCATCCACATCGTGGACATCCGCGACATCCGTGAGCTGAAAGAAGGCACCGTCACCGGCAGCAGCCACGCGCCGCGCTGCATGCTGGAGTTCTGGGTCGATCCCGAGTCGCCGTACCACAAGCCGATGTGGGCCGACGAGAGCAAGGAGTTCGTGCTGTTCTGCGGCGCCGGCTGGCGCAGCGCGCTGGCGGCCAAGACCCTGCAGGACATGGGCATGCGCAATGTGGCCCATATTGAAGGCGGCTTCACCGAGTGGGTCAAACACGGCGGCCCGGTCGAGACGCTGGAGCAGCGCAAGACGAAAAAAGGCGGATGACAACAGCGAGCATGGATTGCCCCTGCGGCCGCCGCGACAAGGCGGGGCGTGCCCTGGCTTACGCACACTGCTGCGGCCGCTATGTGCCGGCTTTCGAGATCACGCCCGCCCCGGATGCCGAGGCGCTGATGCGCTCGCGCTACAGCGCCTTTGTGCTGGAGAGGCCCGACTACCTGCAGGCCACTTGGCACCCGGACACGCGCCCGGCGGAGTTGGCGCTGGAGCCCGGGGTGAAGTGGCTCGGGCTCGAAGTGAAGCAGCACCGGGTGATCGACGCCGACCAGGCCGAGGTCGAGTTCGTCGCCCGCCAGCGCGACCGCAGCGGCCGCGCGGTGCGCCTGCACGAGCGCAGCCGTTTTGTGCGCGAGGATGGGCGCTGGTACTACCTGGATGGCGATCTGCAGATGGCGGGGCCGGGCCGGCCATGAACATCGGATAAATCTGCCACAATTGACGTTTACGTAAACGTCAACTCCCTCCCGCCGTGGGCAACGGCCGGAGCCCCGTTCAGAAAGCACAGCCATGCCGATTCTGGAAACCCAACTCAATGTCCGCTCGGCGGACTTCGCGGCCAATGCCGCCGCCATGCGTGGTCTGGTGGCCGACCTGCAGGCCCAGGTGGCAAAGGTCGTTCTCGGCGGCGGTGAAGCGGCGCGCGCCAAACATACGGCGCGCGGCAAGCTGCTGCCGCGCGAGCGGGTGCAGAAGCTGCTCGACCCCGGCACGCCGTTCCTGGAGCTCTCGCCGCTGGCGGCCCTGGGCCTGTACCCGGACCGCGACGGCAGCGACAGCGCGCCCAGTGCCGGCCTGATCGCCGGCATCGGCCGCGTCAGCGGGGTGGACTGCATGGTTGTGTGCAACGACGCCACGGTCAAGGGCGGCACCTATTTCCCGATCACGGTCAAGAAGCACCTGCGGGCGCAGGAAATCGCCCAGGCCAACCGCCTGCCCTGCATCTACCTGGTGGACTCGGGCGGCGCCAACCTGCCGAACCAGGACGAGGTCTTTCCCGACCGCGAGCACTTCGGCCGCATCTTCTTCAACCAGGCCAATATGAGCGCGCAGGGCATCGCGCAGATCGCGGTGGTCATGGGCTCCTGCACCGCTGGCGGCGCCTACGTGCCGGCCATGAGCGACGAGGCCATCATCGTCAAGAACCAGGGCACCATCTTCCTGGGCGGCCCGCCGCTGGTGAAGGCCGCCACCGGTGAAGTGGTCACGGCCGAAGACCTGGGTGGCGGCGACGTGCACACGCGCCTGTCCGGCGTGGCCGACCACCTGGCGCAAAACGATCTGCACGCGCTGGCGCTGGCGCGCGCCTCGGTGAAGAACCTGAATGCCAGCAAGGCGCCGGCGCTTTCAACCATTGCGCCCGTTGTGCCCAAATTTGCGGCAGACGAACTCTACGGCGTGATCCCGACCGACACCCGCAAGCCCTTCGACGTGCGCGAGATCATCGCCCGCATCGTCGACGGCAGCGAGTTCGACGAGTTCAAGGCCCGCTTTGGTGCCACCCTGGTCTGCGGCTTTGCCCGCATCGAAGGCATGCCGGTGGGCATCGTCGCCAACAACGGCATCCTGTTCAGCGAATCGGCGTCCAAGGGCGCGCACTTCATCGAACTCTGCTGCCAGCGCAAGATCCCGCTGGTGTTCCTGCAGAACATCACCGGCTTCATGGTCGGGCGCAAGTACGAGAACGAAGGCATCGCGCGTCACGGCGCCAAGATGGTCACGGCCGTGGCCACGGCCCAGGTGCCGAAGTTCACCGTCATCATCGGCGGCAGCTTTGGCGCCGGCAACTACGGCATGTGCGGCCGCGCCTTCAGCCCGCGTTTTCTGTGGATGTGGCCCAACGCGCGCATCTCCGTGATGGGCGGCGAGCAGGCCGCCAGCGTGCTGGCCACCGTGCGGCGCGACGGCATCGAAGCCAAGGGCGGGCAGTGGAGCATGGAGGAAGAGGAAGCCTTCAAGGCGCCGATCCGCCGCCAGTACGAAGAACAGGGCCACCCCTATTTCGCCACCGCCCGCCTGTGGGACGACGGCGTGATCGACCCGGCCGACACCCGGCGCGTGCTGGCGCTGGGCCTGAGCGCAGCCCTGAATGCGCCGATCCCGGACACCAAATTCGGTGTGTTCCGCATGTAGCCAGCGATGAAGCGTGCGGCCTGCCAGAATGCAGGCCCGCGAGCAAGTTTTGGAGTAGTTTTGAAGTCGAACGAGTCATCCGATTGGGTTGCCCGCAGCCTGCGCAGCGTCTGGCATCCCTGCACCCAGATGCAGCACCATGAGACCGTGCCGCTGATTCCCGTCAGCCACGGCCGCGGGGTCTGGCTGTATGACGTGCAGGGCCAGGCCTACCTGGACGCCATCAGCTCCTGGTGGGTCAACCTGTTCGGCCACGCCAACCCGCGCATCAACGCGGCGCTGAAAGACCAGTTGGACAAGCTGGAGCACGCCATGCTGGCCGGCTTCACCCATCAACCGGTGGTCGAGCTGTCGGAAAAGCTGTCGGCCCTGACCGGCGGCGTGCTCGGCCACTGTTTTTACGCCTCGGACGGCGCCTCGGCGGTGGAGATCGCGCTGAAGATGAGTTTTCATGCCTGGCGCAATGCGGGCCAGGGCGACAAGCAGGAATTCGTCTGCCTGCAGGGCAGCTACCACGGCGAGACCATCGGCGCGCTGGCGGTGACGGACGTGGCGCTGTTCCGCGACGCCTATGGCCCGCTGCTGCAGAAAGCGCATGTGGTGGCCTCGCCCGATGCGCGGCTGGCGCAGGCCGGCGAGTCCGCCGCCGACGTGGCGCGCCGCGCGGCCCGGGCGCTGGAAGCGCTGCTGCAGCAACGCGCCGGCAGAATCGCCGCGGTCATCGTCGAGCCGCTGGTGCAGTGCGCCACCGGCATGGCCATGCACGACCCGCTCTACCTGAAGGAAGTGCGCGCCCTGTGCGACCGCTACCAGGTGCACCTGATCGCCGACGAGATCGCGGTCGGCTGCGGCCGCACCGGCACTTTCTTCGCCTGCGAGCAGGCCGGCATCTGGCCCGACTTCGTCTGCCTGTCCAAGGGCATCAGTGGCGGCTACCTGCCGCTGTCGCTGGTGATGACGCGCGACGAGATCTACCAGGCCTTCTACGACGCCGATGTCACGCGCGGCTTCCTGCACTCGCATTCCTACACCGGCAACCCGCTGGCCTGCCGCGCGGCGCTGGCGACGCTGGCCATTTTTGAAGACGACGAGGTGCTGGTGCGCAACCGCGTGCGCGCCGACCAGTTGACGGCCGCGCTGGCGCCGCTGGCCGCGCACGACAAGGTGCGTCATTTTCGCCAACGCGGCATGATCTGGGCCTTCGACGCGGTGGTGGACGACCCGGCCCAGGCAGCCACCTTCTCGCGCCGTTTCTTCAGCGCCGCGCTGGCGCAGGGTCTGCTGCTGCGCCCGATCGGCCGCACCGTGTACCTGATGCCGCCCTACATCCTGACGGACGAAGAAATCGCGCTGCTGGCCACGCGCACGCAGGCCGTGTTCGAAGAGGTTCTATGAGCACAGCGCTGATCGCCGCCTTGCAGACGCAGATCGCGCAACTCGATGCGCAGGGGCTGCGCCGTTTCCGCCGCACCACGGCCACCGCCTGTGCCACCCGGGTCGAAGTCGATGGCCGGCGCCTGCTGAGCTTCAACAGCAACGACTACCTGGGCCTGGCCGCCGATGCGCGCGTGGTCGAGGCCCTGCGCGAGGGCGCCTCGCTATACGGCGCCGGCAGCGGCGCCTCGCACCTGGTCAGCGGCCACTCCCGGGCCCACGCCCAACTGGAAGAGCGGCTGGCCGACTTCATGGCGCCGCACCTGGAATCCGCGCGCGCCCTGTACTTCAGTTCCGGCTACATGGCCAACCTGGCCGTGCTCACGGCGCTGGCCGGGCCGGTGCCGCACGAGGCGGAGATTTTTTCCGACGCGCTGAACCACGCCTCCATCATCGACGGGGCCCGCCTGGCGCGCGCCGCCGTGCAGGTCTATCCGCATGGCGACGTGGCGGCGCTGGAGGCGATGCTGGCCGCCAGCACCGCCAAAACCAAACTGGTGGTGACCGACAGCGTGTTTAGCATGGACGGCGACCTCGCGCCCCTGCCGGCGCTGCTGGCCTTGTGCGAACGCTTTGGCGCCTGGCTGGTGGTGGACGACGCGCACGGCTTTGGCGTGCTGGGCGCGCACGGGCGCGGCGCGCTGGAGCATTTCGCCTTGCGCTCGCCCCATCTGGTGTACATGGGGACGCTGAGCAAGGCGGCCGGCGTGGGCGGCGCCTTTGTCGCCGCGCATGAGACGGTGATCGAGTGGCTGCTGCAGCGCGCCCGCCCCTACATCTACACCACCGCCGCGGCGCCGGCGCTGGCGCATGCGCTGCTGACCAGCGTGGCGCTGATCGCGAGCGTCGAGGGTGGCCGCCGCCGCGCCCATCTGGCGGACTTGCGCGCGCTGCTGGCCGCCATGCCGGTGCGCGCCGGCTGGCAGCGGCTGGCTTCCGGCACGCCGATCCAGCCGCTGGTGATCGGCAGCAATGCCGACGTGTTGCGCGCCGCCGAATTTCTGTTCGAGCAGGGGCTCTGGGTCTCGGCGATCCGCGCCCCCACCGTGCCCGCCGGCACGGCACGCCTGCGTATCACGCTGTCGGCGGCGCACACGGCGCAGGATGTGGCGCAGTTGCTGGCCGCGCTGGCTGCCCTGGCGGGAGAGGCCTGAGATGAGCGCGGCATTTTCCTGTTTCGTCACCGGCACCGACACCGGGATCGGCAAGACCCTGGTCAGCAGCGCGCTGCTGCAGGCGCTGGGGACCATGGGCGTGCGCGCGGCCGGCATGAAGCCGGTGGCGGCCGGCGCCGAGTTGCGCGCCGGCGTCTGGCACAACGAGGATGTCGATGCGCTGGCGGCTGCGGCGCCGCTCCAACTGCCGCAGGCCTTGACCACCCCCTACCTGCTGCGCACGCCAGCGGCACCGCACATCGCGGCGGCGCTGGAAGGCGTGCGCATCGAACCGCAAAAAATTCTGGACGCCTGTGCGCAGGTGCGCCGACAGGCCGAAGCCGTGGTGGTGGAGGGCGTCGGCGGCTTTCGCGTGCCGCTGAACGACGACTATGACACCGCCGATCTGGCGCAGCAACTGGGCCTGCCCGTCATCCTGGTGGTGGGCCTGCGCCTGGGCTGCATCAGCCAGGCCTTGCTGACGGCGGAGGCGATTGCCGCCCGCGGCCTCCAACTGGCCGGCTGGGTGGCCAACACGGTGGACCCGGCCATGGGGCACATGGACAACAACATCGAGGCGATTGCTTCGCGCATAGCCGCGCCGCTGCTGGGCCATGTGCCGCGACTGGAACATCCAAGCGCCGCAACCGCAGCCACGTACCTGGACCTGGGAAAGGTGAAGATTCATGTTTAAGAAAATATTGATCGCGAATCGCGGTGAAATCGCCTGCCGCGTAGCGGCGACGGCGCGGCGCATGGGCATCCAGACGGTGGCGGTCTATTCCGACGCCGATGCCAACGCCAAGCACGTCAGCGCGTGCGACGAAGCCGTCCACATCGGCGGCAGCGCCCCGGCCGACAGCTACCTGCGCTGGGAGCGCATCATCGAAGCCGCCCAGGCCACGGGGGCGCAGGCCATCCATCCGGGCTATGGTTTCCTGAGCGAGAACGAGGCCTTCGCCCAGGCTTGTAGCCAGGCCGGGCTGGTCTTCATCGGCCCGCCGGCCTCTGCCATCCAGGCCATGGGCCTGAAGGCCGAATCCAAGCGCCTGATGGAAAAAGCCGGCGTGCCGCTGGTGCCGGGCTACCACGGCGCCGACCAGGAACCCAAGCTGCTCAAGCACGAGGCCGACCGCATCGGTTACCCGGTGCTGATCAAGGCCAGTGCCGGCGGCGGCGGCAAGGGCATGCGGGTGGTGGAAAAGCCGGAGGACTTCGAATCGTCGCTGGCGTCCTGCCAGCGCGAGGCCGTCAACAGCTTTGGCGACGCGGCGGTGCTGATCGAAAAATACGTGCTGCGCCCGCGCCACATCGAGATCCAGGTCTTCGGCGACACCCAGGGCAACTGCGTCTACCTGTTCGAGCGCGACTGCTCGGTGCAGCGCCGGCACCAGAAGGTGCTGGAGGAAGCGCCGGCGCCGGGCATGACCGTGGCCATGCGCCAGCAGATGGGGCTGGCGGCGGTGGCGGCGGCAAAAGCGGTCAACTATGTCGGTGCCGGCACGGTGGAGTTCATCGTCGAGACGGGGAGACAAGACACGTCCGAGGTTGCAGACTTGAGCGCCGCTGGGCCGTCCCAAGGCGCGAGGGCCCCTTCGGGGGGCAGCGCAGCACGCGCAGCGGCAAGCGTGGGGGCTTTTTATTTCATGGAGATGAACACGCGCTTGCAGGTGGAACATCCGGTGACGGAAGCGATCACCGGGCTGGACCTGGTCGAGTGGCAACTGCGGGTGGCCAGTGGCGAACCCTTGCCGTTGCAGCAGGAACAACTCAAGATCCACGGCCACGCCATCGAGGCGCGCATCTGCGCCGAGAACCCGGACAAGCATTTCCTGCCGGCCACCGGCACGCTGCAGGTTTGTCACTGGCCAACCCATGTGGCGTTCCAGCCTCCCTCGCCCCTTTGGGGAGAGGGCAGGGGTGAGGGGCGGGCCGCAGTGTTGCCCCGCATTGATGCCGGCTTTGGACAAGGCGACCCCATCAGTCCGTTCTACGACTCGATGGTGGCCAAGCTCATCGTGCATGGCGCCACGCGCGAAGAGGCGCTGGCCCGGCTCGATGCGGCGCTGGCGCAGACGCATATCGTCGGCCTGGCCACCAATGTGCAGTTCCTGCGCCATGTGGTGCAAAGCCGTTCCTTCGCTGAAGGCCTTCTGGACACCGCGCTGATCGTGCGCGAGCAGGCCGCCGTGTTCGAGCAGGAAAAGGTGGGCTTCGCCCTGGCCGCAGCCAGCGTGGTGGCGCACACCCTGCTGTCGGAGCAGGCCCTGGAGGCCGCGTCGGCGGCAACCTCGGGCTGGATCGATCCCTGGGGCCGGCGCGATGGCTGGCATTCGCATGGCGTGCCGCAGCGCTGCTTTGATTTCGAGTTTCATGGCGAACTCCGGCAGGCCGGCCTGAGCTATCAGCGTGATGGCACGCTGCAGTTGACGGCGGGGGACGCCAGCGGCCCCCTGCAGATGAACCGCAATGGGCCGGCCCTGGACCTGCAGTTTGCCGGCCAGCGCCAGCGCGCCCATGTGTATCGCCGGGGCGAAGTGGCCCATGTGTTCCTGCCCGGCGGCGCCACGCAGATCACGGTGATCGATGCGCTGGCCCATGCGGGCGAGGCGCTGGCGGAGGGCGGGCGCCTGACGGCGCCGATGCCGGGCAAGGTGGTGGCGTTTGCCGTCAAGGCGGGCGACCAGGTCGCCAAGGGCCAGGTGCTGGCGGTGATGGAAGCGATGAAGATGGAGCACACCCTGACCGCGCCGGCCGACGGCGTCGTGGCCGAACTGCTGTACGCGCCGGGTGACCAGGTGGCGGAAGGTTCCGAGCTGCTTAAACTCACCGTCTGAATAATTTCATCCGGCGAATTCATGCGCATCAGTTTTTGCTGTACCGACACCAAGCCCGAGCCCTGGCTGGCGGGGCTGCGCGCCGCGCTGCCACAGGCCGAGATCGAGCTCTGGGCCCCGGGTGCGCCGGCGGCCGACTACGCGGTGGTGTGGGCGCCGCCCCAGCAGTTCCTGGACGAGCAGTCGCAGCTCAAGGCGCTGTTCAACATCGGCGCCGGTGTCGATGCGCTGATGAAGCTCAAGCTGCCGCCCAGCACGATGGTGGTGCGGCTGGACGATGCCGGCATGTCGGTGCAGATGGCCGAGTATGTGTGCCATGCGCTGATCCGCCACTTCCGCGAGTTCGACCATTACGAGGCCGATGTGGCGCAGGGCAAATGGTCGTACCGCCGGCCGCGCCTGCGCGCCGAATGCCCGGTCGGCATCATGGGCCTGGGTGTGCTGGGCCAGCGCGTGGCGCGGGCCGTGGCGCAGTTCGAGTTTCCGGTGATGGGCTGGAGCCGCTCACCCAAGCAGGTGGAGGGCGTGCGCTGCTTTGCCGGCGCAGAACAACTGCCCGACTTCCTGGGGATGAGCAAGGTGCTGGTGTGCCTGCTGCCGCTGACCGACGACACGCGCGACATCCTGCGCTTTGAGACGCTGTCGCAACTGCAAATCGGCGGCTATGTGATCAACGTGGCGCGCGGCGCGCATCTGGTGGAGCAAGACCTGATCCGCTTGCTCGACAGCGGTTACCTGGCCGGCGCCACCCTCGACGTGTTCCGCCAGGAGCCGCTGCCCGCCGGCCATCCGTTCTGGACCCATCCGAAAATCACCGTCACGCCGCACACCTCGGCCCGCACCCTGCGCGACGAGAGCATTGCCCAGATCGCGGGCAAGATCCTGGCGTGTGAACGCGGTGAACCTGTTGCCGGTGTGGTTGACCGCGCGCGGGGTTATTGAAGCTGTTATCTCCCTCTCCCAGGGGGAGAGGGAATGTTGGATGTGGCCACTCCCTCTGTGAGTGGCAAGAAGAAAGGAATTTGAATGAGCCTGCCTACCCGAGTCAAACTCGTCGATGTCGGTCCGCGCGACGGCCTGCAGAACGAAAAACAGCCGGTGCCCGCCGCCGTCAAGGTGGAGCTGGTGCACCGCCTGCAGGACGCCGGCCTGACGGCAATCGAGGTCACCAGCTTCGTGTCGCCCAAGTGGGTGCCGCAGATGGCCGATGCGGCCGAGGTCATGGCCGGCATCCGGCGCAAGAGCGGGGTGCGCTACTCGGTGCTGACGCCCAACCTCAAGGGCTTCGAAGCGGCGCTGTTGTCCAGGCCGGACGAGATCGTGGTGTTCGGCGCGGCCAGCGAACTGTTCAGCCAGCGCAATATCAACTGCTCGATTGCCGAGAGCATCGAGCGCTTCGCGCCCGTGGTGGCGGCGGCGCGCGCGGCCAACATCCATGTGCGCGGTGCCATTTCCTGCGCCATGGCCTGTCCTTACGAGGGGGAAGTGGCGCCCGAGCGCGTCGAGCTGGTGGCGCGCCTGATGAAGCAGATCGGCGTGCAGCACATCGGCGTGGCCGACACCATCGGCGTGGCGACGCCGCTCAAGACGCAGCGCGCCATGGAGGCCGCGCTCAGGCACTACGAGCTCAACGACATCTCCGGCCACTTCCACGACACCTACGGCCAGGCGCTGGCCAATACCCTGATCAGCCTGCAGATGGGCATCTGGCAGTTCGACGCTTCGGTCGCGGGGCTGGGCGGCTGCCCCTACGCCAAGGGCGCCACCGGCAATGTGGCGACCGAGGACGTGGTTTACATGCTGCACGGCATGGGCATCGCCACCGGCATCGACCTCGACAAACTGGTGGATGCCGGCCAATTCATCAGCGACTATCTGGAGCGCAAGCCCAATTCGCGCGCCGCTACCGCGTTGCTGAACAAGCGGGCCTGAAAAAGGAACAGCAATGGAGTGGCTGGCAAAACTGGCGGTGCAGGCTCAGGCCAAGGAGCGCAACCTGCCGTCGCCCTGCATCTCGGTCTGCACCATGGAACTGTCCAGCGGCCTGTGCCGCGGTTGCCTGCGCACGCTGGACGAGATCGCCGCCTGGTCCACGCTGGGCGACGAGGGCAAGCGCGCCGTCTGGGGGCGCATCGAGTTACGAGCCAACTTGCAAGCCGGCACAGGAGGTGCGCGACCATGAAACACATCACCTTTCATCTTGACTTCATCTCGCCCTATGCCTATCTCGCTTTCGAGCAACTGCCTTCAGTCCTGATGGGCCTGAGCTACGCGGTGAGCTACAAACCGGTGCTGCTGGGTGCCATCCTGCGGCATCACGGCCAGCTCGGGCCGGCCGAGATTCCCGCCAAACGTGACTGGACCTACCGCCACGTGCAGTGGCTGGGGCACCAGCATGAGGTCGAACTGGCGATGCCATCGGTGCATCCCTTCAACCCGCTGCCCTTGTTGCGGCTCGCGCTTGCCTGTGGCCATGGCGGCGACCCGAACCGCTATGTCTGCGAAACCCTGCTGCGTCATGTCTGGCGCGGCGGGGCCGATGCCATCGATCCGGCGCGCCTGCAGGCTCTGCGCGAGCAACTGGCGCCAGTGCTGGAGCCGGACAGCGATGAGGTCAAGGCGCGCTTGCGCCGGAACACCGACGCGGCCATCGCTGCCGGCGTGTTTGGCGTGCCCGCGTTCACGGTCGACGACAAACTGTTCTGGGGTTTTGACGCCCTGCCGATGCTGCGCAACTATCTGCTTGGCGATCCCTGGTTTGACGGCCCGGGCTGGACCGATGTCAGGAAAGTAAGGACAGGAATTTCGAGAAAACCCTAGTTTTTCGCCCAGTGAAAACATGGCCAAGGGTTACTACTTAAATTGTCAGCCTGGCATAAGTTTGATGTAAGAACAAGGTCAGTACCGTCTTCAAGAATGCCTGCAGCTTCCATGTTGGAGGCCTCACATTAACTGGAGACATAACTATGGCAACCTCAGTGGCTAAAAAGCCAATGACAGCCGAAGAGAAGAAGGTTATCTTCGCCTCGTCGTTGGGTACCGTGTTCGAGTGGTACGACTTCTACCTTTACGGTTCATTGGCAGCCATCATTGCCAAGCAGTTCTTCGGCGGTCTGGATGCCGGTTCGGCCTTCATTTTCGCGCTGCTGGCCTTCGCTGCCGGTTTCATCGTCCGTCCCTTCGGCGCCATTTTCTTCGGCCGCCTGGGCGACATGATCGGTCGCAAGTACACCTTCCTGGTGACCATTTTGATCATGGGTCTGTCCACCTTCATCGTGGGCATTCTTCCGAACTACGCCACCATCGGCGTGGCCGCCCCCGTGATCCTGATTGCCTTGCGCATGCTACAGGGCCTGGCACTCGGCGGTGAGTACGGTGGTGCTGCCACCTACGTGGCCGAACACTCGCCGCACGGCAAGCGTGGTGCCTACACCTCCTGGATCCAGACCACGGCCACCCTGGGCCTGATGCTGAGCCTGATGGTGATTCTGGGTACCCAGACGCTGCTGGGCGCCGCCGCGTTTGCCGACTGGGGCTGGCGCGTTCCGTTCATCGTTTCGATCCTGCTGCTGGCCGTGTCGGTGTACATCCGCCTGTCCATGAACGAATCGCCGGCGTTTGCCAAGATGAAGGCCGAGGGCAAGACCTCCAAGGCCCCGCTGTCCGAGTCCTTCGGCCAGTGGAAAAACCTCAAGATCGTGATCCTGGCCCTGATCGGTTTGACCGCCGGCCAGGCCGTGGTCTGGTATTCGGGCCAGTTCTACGCCTTGTTCTTCCTGACGCAGGCGCTCAAGGTGGATCTCCCGACCGCCAATATCATGGTCGCGATCTCGTTGATCATCGGCACGCCGTTCTTCATCATCTTTGGTTCCTGGTCTGACAAGATCGGCCGCAAGCCCATCATCATGGCCGGCTGCCTGCTGGCCGTGCTGACCTACTTCCCGGTGTTCCAGGCGCTGACCAAGGCTGCCAACCCCGACCTGTATGCGGCCCAGGCCAAGAGCAAGGTGGTGGTGCGCGCTGATCCGAGCGAGTGCTCGTTCCAGTTCAACCCGACCGGCACCGCCAAGTTCACCAGCTCGTGCGACATCGCCAAGCAGGTGCTGGCTGGCGCTTCGGTGAGCTATGAGAACCTGCGCGAGAGCGGCGTGGCCAAGATCGTCATCGGCGACAAGACCATCGACTCCTACACCAGCCGCGGCCTGAGCGCAGATGACGTCAAGACCAGGGATGCCGAGTTCAAGAAGGCCGTGGCCGAGGCGCTCAAGGAGCACGGCTATCCCGTCAAGGCTGACGCGGCCAAGATCGACAAGGTCATGGTCGTTGCCATCCTGACCTACCTGGTGATCCTGGTGACCATGGTGTACGGCCCGATCGCCGCCATGCTGGTCGAACTGTTCCCCACCCGCATCCGCTACACCTCCATGTCGCTGCCGTATCACATCGGCAACGGCTGGTTTGGCGGCCTGCTGCCCACCACGGCGTTCGCCATCGTGGCGCAGACCGGCAATATGTACAACGGTCTGTGGTACCCGATCATCGTGGCCGGCATGACCTTTGTGGTCGGCATGCTGTTCATCAAGGAAACCAAGGACGTGGACATTTACGCCCGCGACTGAAGTCTTGCGCTTCGCACGCCCCCCGGGTCCGGTCCGCCGGCCCCGCAGGGGTGAAAAGGCCCTCGTCAGAGGGCCTTTTTATTTGGATTCAAGGACATGCCGTGTGCCAAATCAGCACTGCCGTTTCGGCAAATATTCCGTTCAGCGCTGCCACGTAGTAAGATGAAATGCGTTGAGGAGACATAGCGGCCGCAGATGCCGCGTACATCATGAAATATTCAAAAACAGAAGTTGGGCAGCAGGCCTTCAAGGAACGTTCGCCGCTTCTTTCAAGCCGGCAGCGCTCGGCCTTCATCATGTTCGATGGCGACAAGTCGCTGGAAAAAGTACTGGCCGCCACGGCCGGCTTGGGGGTGAGCCAGACGGACATCGACTACATGGTGGAACTGGGGTTTTTGGCCGGGCAAGAAGAAGAGAAGACGATGCCCATGCCCCTGTCCATGCCGCTGGAGACCCCTGTCGAGGAGAGTACGAAGCAGGCGCGCTATGCTGCGGCCATGCCCATCGCGACCCAACTCACGGCCTCGTTGGGGCTGCGTGGCTTCAGGCTGAACCTGGCGGTCGAAGCGGCGAGCGGCTACGACGAACTGCTGAACCTGCTGCCGAAAATCCAGGAAGCGGTGGGCCCCAATGCCTGCCGGCCCCTGGCAGAAGCCCTCAAGGGCTGAGCCCCGTCTTCAGCGGCGGAAACGACCATCGGCCGTGATGATGGACAGGTCGGAGAAATCCAGGCCGCTGTGATCCTTGGGGCTGAAGCTGATTTCCAGCCCGCCGAGATCGAACTTGCTCATACCCTCCAGCGCAGACTGGATCCGGTCGCGGGTGGGTTTGCCGTTGGTGCGGCGCAAGGCCTCCACCAGCACCTTGGCGGCGGCAAAGCCCTCCAGCGCGGCGGGGCTGACATCGTGCATTCCCTTGGCGCGCGCCAGGTCGCCGGCTTCCTTGACCAGCGTGAAGCTGATCGATTGCGGAAACACCTGGCTGACAATCACGCCGCGGCCCTGTTCGCCCAGGCTCTTGATGAAACCGCCCGAGGCATTGTTCGACAGGGTCACCACCTGGCTGGTGCTACCGGCCGCACGAATAGCCTTGATGGCGTCCACGACCGTCGAGCCGGAAGCGATCACGAGCGTGGCCTGAGCGCCGGAGTTGACAATGTCCGGCGCGATCTTTGAAAAATCCGGCTTCGCCCGGTCCAGCTTTTCCAGCACCGCGGCCTTCAGTTTGCTGTTCTCCAGTCCCCGTTGCGCACCGGCCAGGCCATCGTTGCCAAAGCTGTCATCGACATAGATCACGGCAATCCTGTTGATCCCGGTGGAGGCCAGGTGCAACACGGCCTTTTCGGCTTCGCGCTGGTAGGTGGCGCGCACATTGAAGACGTGCTTGCGGACCGGCTGGTGCAAGGACATGGCGCCGGTGGACGGTGCGATCAAGGTCACGCCATACTGGTCCAGCAGCGGGATGATGGCCTCGGAATGCGGGGTGCCGCGCGTCAGGAACATGGCGGCCACGTTCTTTTCCACAATCAGCTTGCGGGCATTCTCGGCCGCCAGCTTGGGATCGAACTTGTCGTCCAGGGAGATCAACTCGATCAACTGACCGCCGACGCCACCCTTGGCGTTGACGGCATCAATGTAGAGCTTGGCACCGTCGGTCGTTTCCTTGACGCCAGCGGCCACCGTGCCCGAGAAGCCGGCGGTCTGGCCGATCAGGATCTGGGCCTGAACGCTGGCGCCCATGACCAGGGGGATCAGCAGGGCGGCCCGGAAACATTTGAAGGTCCACATATTTTTTGTCACCAAGATAATGAATTTGCAGTTTAAACGCCCTGGCGTGGTTTGCGCTGGCAAGACCCCAGGGTACGGTTGGACGGGCCGACTGCCTAGAATGTCTGGCCTACCAGAAAGATGCCAGCCATGACCCAGGGAACCATCCGCATTCGCGGTGCACGCCAGCACAACCTCAAGAATCTCGATCTCGACATCCGGACCGGGGAGCTGACGGTCGTCACCGGCCCCAGCGGCTCGGGCAAATCCAGCCTGGTGTTCGACACCCTGTATGCCGAGGGCCAGCGCCGTTATGTCGAGACCTTCTCGGCCTACGCGCGCCAGTTCCTGGACCGCATGGACAAGCCGGCGGTGGACCGGGTCGAGGGCGTGCCCCCGGCGATTGCCATCGACCAGACCAACCCGGTGCGCTCCTCGCGCTCGACGGTCGGCACGATGACGGAACTCAACGACCACCTCAAGCTGCTGTTCGCCCGCGCCGGCCAGTTGTTCGACCGCCAGACCGCCTTGCCGGTGCGACATGACAGCGCCGAAAGCATCTATGCCGAAATGGTGGCGCGCTCCGAGAAGGTGACGGCAACCGGGCCGCAGGATGCGCCCTCGGGGCCGCGACTGGTGGTGACATTCCCGGTGGAGTTGCCCAGCGGCACCTCGGAGGAGGAAATCACGCAGTGGCTGTCGGCCAGCGGTTTCACCAAGGTGCAGGCCGAGCGCGAAGTGGCCACCCCGGCCGGGCCCCGAAAAGTGCTGGATGTGGTGGCGGATCGTTTTCGCCTGGGCAACACCGAGCGCGCGCGGGTGGTGGAAGCGATCGAGGTCGCGCTCAAGCGCGGCAGTGGTCGCATGGCGGTGTATGCCCTCACCCCTGCCCTCTCCCAGGGGGAGAGGGCGCAAAGACAGGCCCTCTCTCAGGAGGGGGGGCAGGGGCAGGCAAGCGGGATTTCACCCCCTCTCCCTTTGGCAGAGGGCAGGGGTGAGGGCGAGGCAGTCGAGATCTGGAAATTCTCCACCGGCCTGCATTGCCCGGAAAGCGACCGGCGCTACACCGACCCCATTCCCTCGATGTTCTCGTTCAACTCGGCGGTGGGGGCCTGCGAGACCTGCCGCGGTTTTGGCCGCGTGATCGGGGTCGATTACGGGCTGGTGATTCCGAATGAAAAGCTCACCCTGCGTTCCGGCGCCATCAAGACGATCCAGACCCCGGCCTGGACCGAGTGCCAGGACGACCTGATGCGCCACGCCGAGGCGGCCGGCATTCCGCGCGACACCGCCTGGAACAAACTCACCCCCGAGCAGCAGCACTGGGTCATCCACGGCTCGCCCAACTGGAAAGGCAAGTGGAACCAGCAGTGGTACGGCATCAAGCGCTTCTTCGAGTACCTGGAGACCAAGTCCTACAAGATGCACATCCGGGTGCTGCTGTCCAAGTACCGCAGCTACACCCCCTGCGGCAGTTGCAACGGCGCCCGCCTGAAGACCGAGAGCCTGCTCTGGCGCATCGGAGCCAAGGCAGATGCCGACGCGGCGCTGGAGCCGGCCCGCCGCTTCCTGCCGGCCGGCGTGGACTGGACGCGTGCCCAGTTGGAAGCCCTGCCGGGTTTGTGCCTGCACGACCTGATGCTGTTGCCGATCGACCGGCTGCGCCAGTTTTTTGACCGGGTGCAGCCCTCTCATACACCCTCCCCCTCTGGGGGAGGGCAGGGGTGGGGGCAAGCCGCTGCAGCGGCGGGCATAGGCCCCCATCCCACCCTTCCCCCAGTGGGGGAAGGAGCGAACCAGGGTGAACAGCAGGCCCTCAAGCTGCTGTTCGAAGAAATCACCACCCGCCTCAAATACCTGTGCGATGTCGGCATCGGCTACCTGACGCTGGACCGGCAGAGCCGCACCCTCTCCGGCGGCGAAGTGCAGCGCATCAACCTCACCACCGCCCTGGGCACCTCGCTGGTCAACACCCTGTTCGTGCTGGACGAGCCCAGCATCGGCCTGCACCCGCGCGACATGCACCGCATCATCGAGGCCATGCTGCGCCTGCGCGATGCCGGCAACACGCTGGTGGTGGTGGAGCACGACCCGGCCGTCATGTTCGCGGCCGACCGCATGATCGACATGGGCCCCGGCCCGGGTGAGCGCGGCGGGCAGATCGTGTTCGACGGCAGCACCGATGACCTGCGCAACGCGGACACGCTGACCGGCGCCTACCTCGGTGCGCGCAAGCAGGTCGGCATGGGCTTCAAGCGCATGGTCAGCGACAACACGCCGCGCCTGATCCTGGAGGGCGTGCGCGAGCACAACCTGAAGAACGTCTCGATCGAGATCCCGCTCGGGCGCCTGGTCTGCGTCACCGGCGTGTCGGGTTCCGGCAAGTCGACCCTGATCCAGGACGTGCTGGCGCCGGCGCTGATGCGCCACTTCGGCAAATCCACCGAGGCGCCCGGTGCCTTTGATCGCCTGCTGGGAGCCGAGCAACTGGGCGAAGTGGTGTTCGTCGACCAGTCGCCGATCGGCAAGACGGCGCGCTCGAATCCGGTGAGTTACGTCGGCGCCTGGGACGCGCTGCGCGAAATATTCGCCAATGCGCCGCTGTCGCGCCAGCGCTCTTACACCGCCGCCAAGTTCAGCGCCAACAGCGGCGACGGCCGTTGCCCGACCTGCGGCGGCTCGGGTTTCGAGCATGTGGAAATGCAGTTCCTCAGCGACGTCTACCTGCGCTGCCCGGACTGCGACGGCAAGCGCTTCCGGCCCGAGATCCTGGAAGTCACGATTCAACGCGGGGCCGATGGTAGCCAGCGCCATCTCAATGTGGCCGATGTGCTTGAGTTGACTGTGAACGAGGCCGTGGCCCTGTTTGCCAACGACCGCGATGTGCTGCGTGCCCTGCAACCGATCGTGGAGGTGGGGCTGGAATACGTGCGGCTGGGCCAGCCGGTGCCCACCCTGTCGGGCGGCGAGGCGCAACGCCTCAAGCTGGCCGGCTTCCTGGCCGAGGCGGCGAAAAACGGCTCGGCCAGCCGCCAGGCCATCGCCCGCAAGGGCACGCTGTTCCTGTTCGACGAACCCACCACCGGCCTGCATTTCGACGATATCGCCAAGCTCATGCGCGCGCTGCGCAAGCTGCTCGATGCCGGCCATTCGCTGCTGATCATCGAGCACAACCTCGACGTCATCCGCGCCAGCGACTGGCTGATCGACCTCGGCCCCGAGGGCGGCGACGCCGGCGGCGAGATCGTGGCCGTCGGCACGCCGGAGGAAGTGCGCCAGCACCTCAGCAGCCACACCGGCCGCGCGCTGCGCGAGTACGCGCTGGCCATGGGCGAGACCCATGAGGCGCAGGAAGGGGGCGCCCGCTTCCTGCCGCAGGCCTTTGCGCCGAGCCGCAAGCCGGTGCGCGCAAAAGCAGAAGCGCCGGACGCGATCCAGATCATCAACGCCCGCGAGCACAACCTCAAGTCCCTGAGCGTCAACATCCCGCGCGGCAAGTTCAGCGTCATCACCGGGGTCTCGGGTTCGGGCAAGTCCACGCTGGCCTTCGACATCCTGTTCAACGAAGGGCAGCGCCGCTACCTGGAGTCGCTCAACGCCTACGCCCGCTCCATCGTGCAGCCGGCCGGCCGGCCCGAGGTCGATGCGGTGTACGGCATCCCGCCCACGGTGGCGATCGAGCAGCGCCTCTCCCGGGGCGGGCGCAAGAGCACGGTCGGCACCACCACCGAGGTCTGGCATTTCCTGCGCCTGCTCTACGTCAAGCTCGGCCTGCAGCACTGCATCCACGACGGTGCCGCGGTAGCGCCGCAGACACCCGAGAGCATCGCCGCCCAATTGCTGAAGAACTTCCGCGGCCAGCACATCGGCCTGCTGGCGCCCCTGGTGCTGAACCGCAAGGGCGTCTACACCGAGCTGGCCGACTGGGCGCGCCCGCGCGGCTACACGCACCTGCGGGTGGACGGCAACTTTTTGCCCACCACGGCGTTCCCGCGCATCGACCGCTTCAAGGAGCACACCATCGAGCTGCCGGTGGCCAGCCTGGACGTGCTGCCGCACAACGAAGCCCTGCTGCGCCAGGCCCTCACCGCCGCGCTGGAGCACGGCAAGGGTGTGCTGCAT
>Ga0210129_1000110_pt1 | contig 22813 bp, 13 predicted proteins | sample WestPond_Cattail_2_FD_185582 | JGI IMG/M metagenome (GOLD analysis project Ga0210129, IMG submission 185582) | Wetland microbial communities from the San Francisco Bay, California, USA, that impact long-term carbon sequestration -... | ecosystem: Environmental > Aquatic > Marine > Wetlands ... | reverse complement strand
CGGCTGAAGATAATTACAATGTAAGTAATTTTTATCAAAATGATGATCAATGTCGGGAGGGTGTAAATCCTATTTATAATTCTCCGTGGTATGATTTTCAGCGTGGTTTCTTTAAGGTCGGCGAAGTACTTTCCGGTAATTATTATTGGGGATCTTCTCCATATCTTACATTTACATTAGACGGAACAGATGCCGATTTGGCTAATATGTCAGCATCTTTGTGGTCCGTGAATGCCTATTGCAATACAGTGTATGATAATATCAACAACAGTTCCGGCCCTTCGCAAGAGGTAAAGAATTATTGTAAAGGCGAATGTTTGACTTGGAAAGCCATGGCTTATTTCTACTTAGTCAGGACATTTGGAGCCGTACCTATTATTTATAACAATACGGATATGATTGCTTCAAATTCATATAACAGCGTATATAAAGCTAAAATAGGTGACATTTATGATTATATCATTATGACATTGGAAAAGGCTATTACGTTGTTGCCTTCAAAGGATGTTACCGGAATAGGGCGCTTAGATAAGTATAGTGCTGAAGGATTATTGGCAAAAGTATACCTGACAAAATCAGGGTTTAGTGAAGATAACACTACTTATGTCCCTGGTACATATAGCTATATTACTACAAAAGCTCATGCACGTAACACAAGTGATTTAGCCAATGCTGCGAAATATGCAAAAGATGTTATATCTAATAGTGGCAGGACATTGATGGCAAACTATTCTGATATATTTCGTTTGAAGAATAATGTTAGTGACGAAGCTTTGATATCGTGGGCATGGAATGCCTCATCTGCTCATTGGACATGTCAAAACACATTGCAAAGTGATTTGTCGATAGTTGGTTTTGATGAGTTCGGTGATGATTGGGGTGGGTACGCCGGACCATCGGTAGATTTAGAGGATGCTTTCGGTGAAAATGCTTTAAGCCAAACACGCAACAATGCCGACGATCGCCGCCAAGCTACTATGATGATGGCAGGAGATAAGTATAATTACTTTTATACAGATGCCGGCGGCTTTGATTATTTGAAGTTTATTTATCAAGGTTATTCAGCACATAAGGGTCCGGGACAATATCAATCGCCTACAGGCGCAAATGAAGTAAAACATCTTTATGGAGATGCCGCTGACCATGTTTCTGCTTTAGGTGTTTCCGCATCTAATATGCATAGTGGCTTGTATACACATATTCTCCGTTTGGCAGATGTTTATCTAATATATGCTGAGGCTGTGTTAGGCGATAATGCTTCTACTTCTGATGCTTCGGCTATAGATGCATTTTATCAGGTACGCCATAGGTCAGTCAAAGGTTATATCAGACCTTCGTCCATTACATGGAGTGATATATGGAAAGAACGTCGTTTGGAATTAGCTTGTGAAGGTGATCGTTGGTATGATTATATTCGTTTATTTTATTATAATCCTGATAAGGCAATAAATGAAATAAAGGCTCAAAGGCGTGATGTGTATTACGGTTTGGATGATCTTTATAAAAATTATTATACATCAGGTGCTTGGACAGTAACATCAAGTATAAGGTATAATGAAAATTCTACGATTCCTAATGTTACACCTAAGAGTTTTACTATTCCACTTCCGTCGTCAGATATTTCATATAATCCTCATTTAACGGAAGCTCCTCAACACGTAGATATTACTCAGTATACGTATAAATAAATATAATAAGATGAATAATATGAAATTTAGAATAAACATATTAGGCTATGCATTAATTAGTATTGTAGCCTTATTATTGAGCTTTGCTTTTCAGTCTTGTGAGGACCAACCTGACAAGTATAAAATAGCAAGTGGCACGCCGACAATATATTATGCTCGTCTTAGTAGGGTTTCGTCAAAGGATTCTCTGATTACGGGTGCATATATGGGGCAGAATGTTACTTTTGTTGGAGAAAATTTGAGAAGCATTACTAAAATGTACTTCAATGATCAGGAAGCTGTTTTAAATTCAAGCTTCATTACCAGTAATACTTTATTGGTAGATGTTCCTAACAATTTATCCAATAATCCTACCGATAAAATATATATGGTTAACAAAGAGGGCGATACCACTATATACAATTTTAAAGTTCTTGTACCAAAACCTGTTGCTTCAGCTTTAAATAATGAGTATGCAGCAAATGGCGATACAGCAACTTTGACCGGCGATTACTTGTTAAATTATGCATCAAGTCCATTACATATTACCATGCCGGGTAATGTTCCTGTGACGAATTTTATCAGTTATTCAAAGACAGCAGTTAAATTTATTGTACCAACAGGTTCGCAGAAAGGTTATTTGACTGTTACGTCAAAGTATGGAAAGAGCCAATCTTCATTCTATTTCCGTGATGATCGTTATGTGCTTTTCGATTGGGACGGCAATGGCAAAGCCTTGTCTTCAGGTCATGGTTGGAGAAACGGTAAGACTACGACAAGTATTGATGGCGTTAATTCTCTTTCCGGCAATTTCTTGTATTTTAAAGGTTCTTTAGCTGGTGATATTGGTAAAACATGGGATGAGGACGATTTTTCATTCGATTATTGGCCTGATGTTTCTAACGGATACCCGGAATTGAGTTCTTTATTTGACGCTTCAGATTTAAGTAAGTTGGAGTTGAAGTTTGAAGTTAATATTCCTAATATATGGGATGCTTGTTCAATGCAAATAATATTTACAAGTAATTCTGATGTGACATACGCTACGGCTACTAACGCTTATCTTTCATCTTCAACAGTTCCTCGTGCTTTATGGACTCCTTGGTATGGCACTGATAAAGGTTATACCACAAAAGGGTGGACTACTGTGACTATACCATTAAGCAATTTCAAATATGGCCCAGATGGTGCCACAATAAATCCATTAACTGGAGGCAATGGCAAACTGACAGGGTTGACGTTTTTTGTATATAAAGGTGCCTATGCTGGCACGGATTGTACGCCTACTATTTGTATTGATAATATTCGTATTGCCCCGATACAATAAATAAAATATGTAATTATTAATAGGATATAATTATGAAGAAATATAAATTATCAACTGTTTGGATGCTGTGTCTGCTCATGTTGAGCAGCATGGTGTTCACAGCCTGCAACAAAAATGATTTGTCTACCGATCAGTATGGCAATGGTATTTCACTGAATTCATTCGGCCCTTGCCCCGTGTTACGTGGTGGCACATTGGAGTTTTTAGGCACTAATTTGGATCAAATCACAAAGGCTAAAATACCCGGAGTAGATACTATTACAAATATCACAGTAGTGTCTAAAGGTGAGCATAGTGAAATTACAATACAGGTTCCAAAAGAAAATTGTACAACAGGTCTTGTAAGTTTAGTTACTGCAAAGGGTGGGGTTATTACTACTGCAACACCTATTTCATATATAGAAAATATTGTACTTTCTAAATTTTATATAGGAGCTTCAGGTACTGAAGCAGGTAGTGTCGGTGATTCTTTGACGATTGAAGGAGATTACCTGAATTTAATTCATGCGGTTATTTTCCAAGATGGAGTAAAGGTCCCAGATGCAAAATTTGGAACTCATACACGATATAAGATTAAAGTAGCTATTCCTAAGCATGCTCAGACAGGTAAGATTTGCTTATCGGATGAGAATGCAAGTGGAGCCAATTATTTGTATTCAAGTGATGCTTTGACTGTTAATCTACCAACGTGTACTGCCATGAGTCCTACAAAACCTAAAGCAGGTGCAACAATGACCTTTACAGGCACAAGTCTTAACCTTATTCAATATATAACTTTTCAAGGTGCCAAAATAGATTCTACCGTCCTGACTATAACACCTGACGGTAAAACAATTACATGCGCCTTACCTGCAATAGCTACTGACGGTGAAGTTGATTTGGTTACTTATTCCGGTATTAAGATTCCTGCTGGTACGATTAGTACTGTTGTTCCTACCGGATTAACATTAGTACCTAATCCAGTAAAAAGTGGTGCAACTATTACCATAGCGGGTAATGATCTTGATTTGGTTACCGGTATTGCATTTAATAATGCAAGCGGAACCATTGCTACACAGAGTTCAACAAAGATTACAGCTGTTGTTCCTATAGCAGCCCAAGATGGTAATGTGACTTTATCATTGGCTAACGGTAAAACTGTTGCTGTAGCATATACATTGGTAAAACCGATTATTACTTCATTCTCTCCTTCTGCATTAATGGCCGGCAATGATGTAAATATTACAGGTACTGATTTAGACTTGGTAGCATCTATTGTATTTCCTGGTAGCGGTTCTCCAACTGTGGCTGCAGCAAGTTTTAAATCACAAAGTGCAACTTCAATTTTGGTAACTGTTCCTGCATCTGCAAACGGCAGTGTGATCTCTTTGATTCTGACTAATAGTGCTACTATCAGCAATATAAGTGGTCTTACAATTAGTCCTTCAACAAATCCGGTTATTTCAACGGCTCCAACAGCAACGAATCCTGGAAAGGAAATCACAATTACAGGTAAAAATTTTACCAACGTTGAAGATTTTTATATAGGCACATATAAAGTGACAAGTTACAGTTCCCGTTCAGATAATTCTATTACGATGACTGTTCCTTCTACAGTACCTTATGGAACGTATACAATAAATATGGTAAATTATAGTGGAAGTACATTTACAGGACCGAGTATTACAATTAATCCTACAGAATTTACCGTTACACAAGATGGCGGTACTTCATCTATACTCGATAACAATAATACCATAACATTCCCTATAGCATTGACATGGGGTGCCGGAGGACGTTTCTCGATTTTCAGTAATTCTCCTTATGATATGTCAGGGTGGACTTTGACTGCCGGTACATCTGTAATGAAGGTATACAAAACCGCAGCTAGTCAAACAGGGCAGGCTCAAATTAATGATGCAAATTGGAATCCATTGACGACTGCTGCAGACTGGAATGGAAATACATCCGTAATTTCCGTTACTATGACTCAGGCAATGATTACTGCAATTACATCTTCTTTGTCATCAAGCAGTCATGTTGCCTTTATTATACAAGGGCAAGGATTTACGGTTTCAAAGGTTACTATTACACCATAAAAGTATAAACAAATAAAATATAGTGTATCATTTAAATGGAGGGGAATATACCCTGAAGATTCCCCTCCATTTTTAATTTATGCAATAATGAAGCATTTAAAATTAAAGTTATTAATAATAGCAAGCAGTATCTTATTCCTGTATTCTTGCAGTGGAGGATCAGGTGGTGGAAGCAGTGATGAAGGTACAGCACCTGTTGTTGTTAGTACTTCTCCTACAAGTGGGGCAACAGATGTTGCATCCGGTGACCTCGCTATTAAACTTACTTTTGACCAAGTAATCAACTTTGTTACTGCCAATTACATTCAAATAATATTGAAGGGTACTTCTTCTTCAGCTACAGTAAGCAGCGCTAATTTAAACAGTGATTATAAGACCTTAACCATTAGTGCCACAGGTTTGACAAAAGGCACCACCTATACTTTAACCGTTCCTGCCGGTCTGATTAAAGGCACGGGAACGTTATACAATAAAGAAATTACACTCTCTTTTACAACAATCGCTGCGGCGGCTATTTCATCAACTCCTGTTGATGCTAATGCTACAACAAAATGTAAAAGTCTGTATACTTATTTGAAGTCGGTATATGGTACAAAATGTTTGTCGGCTGCTATGGCCAATGTATCGTGGAATACTACGGGAGCCGATAAGGAATATACCGTTACCGGTAAATATCCGGCTATAAACTGTTATGATTTTATCTTTATATATGCATCGCCAGCCAATTGGATAAATTATTCGGATATTACTCCTGTTACCAATTGGGCAAATAATAACGGCATCGTCTCTCTTGAATGGCACTTTGAAGTACCAAAAAAGTCTGCATCCGATTCTACTGATGTCACGTATGATCCTACACAAACCACATTCCGTTGTAAAAACATTTTTACGAGTGGTTCTTGGGAACAAACATATTTTTATAAACAAATGGATAAGGTATGTGCTGTGTTGCTGAAGTTGCAGAATGCAGGTATTGCTGCAATATGGCGCCCGTTTCATGAAGCTGCCGGCAATACGTATGCTAAGAATTATACAGGAACGGCATGGTTCTGGTGGGGATATGACGGTGCCACTTACTATGTAAAATTGTGGCAGGCAATGTATTCGTATTTTCAACAGAAAGGTATACATAATCTTATTTGGATATGGGTTACGCAAAATTATAACGGAGACAGCAGTCAATATGGCATTGATTCTGCGTTTTATCCTGGTGATAATTATGTGGATATTATTGGTCGCGACCTTTATGGCGACACCGCAGATCAGTGTTATACCGAGTATTCGCAAATCAGCACGCTCTATCCGAATAAAATGGTAACTTTGGCCGAGTGTGGAAATAGCGTAACCAATAATACTACTATAGCTGCAACGCAAGCAAATATTTCCGATCAATGGTTGAAAGGTTGTCGTTGGCTTTATTTTATGCCGTGGTATGATTATAATTATTGCCAGGGCACGTCAACGACTAATTATATGTGCAGCGACAGTTTTTGGAAAGATGCTATGAGCCGGTCGTATGTTATAGATCGTAGTCAGGTAAGTTATTAAAACAATATTATAATGAAAGTGATAAAATATATTTTATGCGGGTTGTTTGTTGCAACATTATTTACAGCTTGTCATCACAAAGAAAAGGAATCGTATGATTCAATAGGTAAAAGCGGATTGACCACTCGTACTGAGTTTCTTAATAAAAATTTAAGGACTTTCAAGGATAAGGGCGTACTCTTCGGTCAGGAATACGGTACTATCGAAGGAGTAGGGTGGAAGAATAATATCCAAAGTAGCGATTTCAAAAGTATTTGTGATGATTTGCCTTCTTGCATCGGATTTGAATTGGCAGGTGTGGAGAAAGGGCTGCCGATTAATATCGATTCTATCAATTTTAATTTGATGCGTAGGGATATATTGGATTATATTCGTCATGGCGGGCTTATTACAATGTCGTGGACGACTCCTAATCCTTTCGGTAATAAATTGAAAGTAACAGATAAGGATATGGCGCAACTGTTGCAAGATGGAACACCGTCAAACAAAGCTTTGAAAGGATGGACAAAGAAGGTTGCCGTGTATCTTGGTTCGTTGCAAGACGTTTATGGCATAAAAGTACCTGTGGTTCTCAGTCTTTATCCTGAAACAGGTAAATCGTGGTGGAGCAATATATCGGCAGGTAACTATAAGGAATTGTATCAGCAGACAATGGGGTGGCTTAAGCATGACGGTGTGGATAATGTTTTGTTTGCTTATACACAAGTTAAAGTTGGTGATGAGGCTGTGTTTATGTCGTGTTTTCCCAGTGAAGGAGTTGATGTAATAGACTTCGAGTATATTCAACCGAATACGGATAAGAGTGTGACTATTTATCAAAATGTAATGTCGAAGATGTTGCCTATGCTCGTAAATTATGGAGAAGCCCAGAATAAAATTATCGGCATTACCACCGGTATGGAGGGTATACCTGACAAGCATTTCTGGACAGAAACATTGTTACCGCTTATCAAGGCAAACAAAATATCATATCTTATGTTGGGCAAAAGTTATGGTGATGCCAAGCAATTGCATTTTTGTGCACCTTATCCCGGAGACCAATCGGTGCCTGATTTTGTGAAGATGTATAATGATAACTGCACTTTGTTTATGAGTGATGTTAACGGATTGTATTTGGATCATCCGAAACATATTTCGTAAAAATATGAAGAAATGAAATTTATAGAAGAATGAGAATATATATAAAAAGCAGTATTTGCCTTTGTGCGGTGGTTGCCATATTGGCAACCGTGGGAATAACAACGCCATGCAAAGCTGTGAAGTTAACTAAAGAGACGCTTCGGTTGAAGCAATATTTGTTGACTTCTCCTAAACGTGGAGTGATGTTTGGACACCATGATGACCCTATGTATGGCTTGGGATGGAAGTGGGATGAAAATCGCAGTGACGTGAAGAGTGTATGCGGTGATTATCCGGCAGTGATGAGTTTTGATATTAGCGGTATTGAGTTCGGACATAGTTGCAATTTGGATAGTGTACCATTTGTGCGCATTCGTAAAGAAGCCATAAAGCAATATTTGCGTGGTGGTATCGTATCGTTAACATGGCATTTGGATAATCCGGCAACAGTTAAAAGCGCTTGGGATGTTTCCGATTCGCTTGTCGTTAGCAAGATATTAACCGGAGGCGATTTGCATAAAGAATTTTTACGCAGACTTGATTGCGTAGCTGCCTTTCTCGGCTCGATAAAAACGAATAAAGGCGTGAAATTACCTATTATATTCCGCCCGTGGCATGAGAATAACGGCACATGGTTTTGGTGGGGTGTTAAGTGTTGTACGGCTCAACAATATAAAGCATTGTGGAAAATGACCGTAGAACGTTTTGCCGCCGGCAAAGTCGATAACGTATTGTATGCCTATTCTCCTGGTGCCGATACTAAAGCTTTTGCCGATACTTATCCCGGTGACGACCTGATTGATATTGTAGGATTCGACCAATATCAGGATTATGTAACTCATGATGTTTATGTTAAATCGATGCGCGATATGTTGCAATATTTGACATCATTCAGCAAAGAACATCATAAAATTATGGCTGTTACCGAAACGGGATATGTCACCTTGCCTGATTCTTTATGGTGGACACATACATTGTTGCCGATAATAAAAGATTATCCTATTGCATGGGTGCTGGTATGGCGCAATGCGCATCTTAAGCATTTCTATGCTCCTTATCCCGGACAGAAATCGGCAGCTGACTTTATCAATTTCTATAAAAATAAACACACATTATTTTGTAAAGACATCAACATCAGATAAAATATTATATTATGACTGACTTTAATAAAAGATTATCGGAGATTACTGCCAGGTATGAAGCATTAATTACACGTAAGAATGAACCCTTGTTTGACGATAATGGAATTATCACTCGTTATAAGTATCCTGTACTAACCGCAGCTCATGCTCCGATTATATGGAGGTATGATCTTAATGAGAAGACTAATCCCTATTGTATGGAGCGCATAGGAGTGAATGCGACAATGAATAGCGGGGCTATCAAATGGCATGGTAAATATATCTTGATAGTACGTGTTGAAGGAGTAGACCGAAAATCCTTTTTTGCAGTAGCTGAAAGCCCTAACGGTATAGATAATTTTCGCTTTTGGGATCATCCGATTGTAATGCCGGGGACCGATAATCCTGCAACAAACATATATGATATGAGGTTGACTGCTCATGAGGATGGTTGGATTTACGGTATATTTTGCGCCGAACGCCATGATCCTTCCGCACATGAAGGCGACTTGTCTTCAGCCGTCGCCACAGCAGCCATTGCACGTACTAGTGATTTGGTTCATTGGCAACGCTTGGATGATTTGAAATCCCTCAGCCAGCAACGTAATGTTGTGCTGCATCCCGAATTTGTCAACGGTAAGTATGCTCTTTACACACGTCCTCAGGACGGATTTATCGACACCGGTAAAGGCGGCGGTATAGGTTGGGCGTTGGTTGATGACATAACACATGCAGAAATAAAAGAAGAAAAAATTATAGATTGCAGATATTATCATACAATTAAAGAAGTAAAGAACGGAGAAGGCCCTCAACCTATCAAAACATCAAAAGGTTGGCTTCATCTTGCACATGGTGTACGTGCATGTGCCGCAGGTCTGAGATATGTGTTATATTTGTATATGACTTCACTCGATGATCCTTCAAAACAGATAGCAACGCCATGCGGCTATTTCCTGGCGCCTGTAGGCGAAGAACGCGTAGGTGACGTGTCGAACGTATTATTCAGTAACGGTTGGATTTGTGATGACGACGGCAAAGTGTTTATTTATTATGCTTCATGCGACACACGAATGCATGTGGCGACTTCTACTGTAGATAAATTGGTGGATTATTGCATGAATACACCTGTTGACGGTCTCACAACGTCTTGTTCGGTTGCAACATTGAACAAATTGATTGATAAAAATATAGCATATTTAAAAACAAAATAAGGGATGGCAAAGTTAAGTGAGAAAATAGGTTACGGTTTCGGCGACATGTCGTCAAGTATGTTTTGGAAGATATTTACCTATTATCTGCCGTTTTTCTATTCCGAAATATTCGGCCTTACTTTAGGCGAGGCTGCAACACTGTTGTTGGTAACCAAATTGTGGGATGCATTGTTTGACCCGATTATGGGCATCATAGCAGACCGCACAAAAACGCGTTTCGGCAAATACCGTCCGTATCTGTTATGGATGGCGATACCGTTTGCCGTGATGGGTGTACTCACATTTACCACTCCTGCATTTCCTCATGGATGGAAACTCTTTTATGCATATGCATCGTATATATTAATGATGACCGTGTACAGTGGCATTAATGTGCCTTATGCAGCTATGTTGGGTGTGGTATCCAATGACGCACAGGAGCATACTGTTTTTTCATCTTATCGTATGTTTTTTGCTTACGGCGGTAGCTTTTTGGCATTGGCCATATTTGAGCCGATGCGCGATTTCTTTGGTGGAATGAATTCGACAGTGGCCTGGCAGTTGACTATGGCGGTAATAGGCATTATTTGTGCCGTATTATTTTATTGTTGCTTCCGCATGACGCGTGAGCATGTAGTTCCTGTGGAGAATAAAGAATCGAACTCAATAGGCAAAGACCTTAAGGCTCTGGTTACAAACGCTCCCTGGTGGATATTGCTTGTTGCCGCTATTGCCGCTTTACTGTTCAACTCCATTCGTGGAGGTGTGGCTGCATATTTCTTTAAAGACTATGTCGGCAGTAATGATAGTTTAGGTTTCGGCCTGACGCTTTCTTGCGGCGCATTCCTTGCCATAGGCGAAATATCAAATATGGTAGGCGTCGTTTTAGCTGTTCCCATATCCAGGCATATAGGTAAAAAGTATACATATATCATGGCAATGATCGGCTCGGGAGTGTTGAGTGTTGTTTTCTATTATATGCCGCAAACCGTCGTAGGAGTGTGGTGTATGCTTGTGTTGCAAGTGTTTATTTCCGCTTTTGCCGGCATGACCTTCCCGTTGCTATGGAGCATGTACGCAGATATATCGGATTATTCCGAATATAAAAACGGGCGTAGTTCCACAGGGTTAATATTTTCTTCATCATCAATGGCGCAGAAGTTCGGAGCTGCTTTCGGCAGTGCACTCATACTTTGGATTCTTGATGCTTTCAGTTACAACACCAATACAAGTGTCGTTCAGTTGCCGCACACTCTCATCGGTCTTAATCTGATGATGAGTTGGATACCTGCAATAGGTTGTGTCATTGCAGCAGTTGCCGTAGCATTCTATCCACTGACCGAAAAACGATTGAAGCCGATTGCGACTGAGTTGGAAATGAGAAGAAATAATAAATGACAAACGGATTAAGATATACATCATGACGATAGAAAAATTAAAGGAAGAAGTAAAAGATGAATTAGAGAATAACATATTGCCGTTTTGGATGACTCGCATGGTCGACAAAAAGAACGGAGGCTTTTACGGGCGCATCTCAGGTGACGGCATAACATACGCAGATGCACCTAAAGGTGCGATATTGAACGGACGTATCTTGTGGGCTTTTTCGGCTGCATATCGCGTGTTGAAGAAAGATGAATATTTACGTATTGCCACTTATGCCAAACAATATATAACAGACCATTTTATAGATAAGCAATACGGCGGAATATATTGGAGCCTTAATGCCTACGGCACTCCTTTTGATACAAAAAAGCAAATGTATGCTCTCGGATTCGTTATATACGGTATGAGCGAATACGCTCGTGCAACCGGAGATAAAGAAGCGCTTGACTGTGCCGTTAAGCTTTTTCATGATATAGAATCTCATAGCTTTGACAAAGAGAAAAACGGTTACTTGGAAGCAACGACACGTGATTGGCATGAGATTGAGGACATGCGCCTTAGTGCAAAAGATGCCAATGAAAAAAAGACGATGAACACGCATTTGCACATTCTGGAATCATATACAAATCTTTATCGTTTGTGGAAAGATGATTTGCTTAAAACACAGCTTGGTAATTTAATTGATATTTTTCTCGATTATATCTTAGACAAGCAAACAAATCATCTTAATTTGTTCTTTGATGAGAATTGGGCTAGTAAGTATAAAATTAATTCTTTTGGGCACGACATCGAGGCATCATGGTTGCTCTATGAAGCCGGATTGGTTTTAGGCGATGAAGAAAGAGTGCAAAGAATAAAAGATGTTGTACCTTCAATTGTTGGTGCTGCGAGTGAAGGATTGATGACAGATGGAGGCCTGATTGATGAGATAAATATAACAAAAGAGCGTGTCATAGCTGATAAAGACTGGTGGGTGCAATGTGAAGCCGTTATAGGCTTTGCCAATTTATATCAGTATTATCACGATAGCAGAGCATTGACGCAATGCTTTAATTCATGGAACTTCATCAAAAATCATATTATTGACAAAGTATGTGGAGAATGGTTCTGGAGCATGAAAGCCGATGGTACGACAAATGTAAAAGACGACAAAGCCGGCTTTTGGAAATGCCCTTATCATAATACCCGCATGTGCTTGGAAATTATTGAACGGTTTTAGTGATTATCTTAAATACCGTTTATTATACTTTCTCCGCCGGAGCACCGATGAAGCGATTATTTGCCGGTAAAGTCTCATTTTTCATTAATACCGACAAGGCTTCGAGAATGGAATTCTTCTCCATTACCGAATCATAAAGTACTACCGCCATACCTCCGACACTGCCATTATCCTTGATGGTTACATAAGACATCTTCATAACACGGTCTTCAAACAAGTGGGTTTGCATCGTGCAATTGTCATTCAACGCAACATCATCGCCTATATTTATCAAATCAAATTCGGTAATTTGTGTTGTAAACAGACAGGCTCGCTTGCCTATTTTACATCCTAATAAGTGCAACGGATATTTAAGGAATGCCGTACCGGTGAGCGTATTAAGGAAGAATAGTACTAAAAAATTTTCATACAAACCTGTTATTAATTCGCTTCGCCACACAAAACCACTCCAAAGAGGTTTGTTTTGCGGTTTGTATTTACCGACTATTATCCACTTTAAAATAGCAGTTACTATTGTTCCTAAAAGAGATGCTCCTATGTATAGGAACGGGAATACCACCAACAGTTGAATCAAACTTCTGTCTACTTGCAGATATGATATTACGCCTGTTATTACGCCGGCAAACAGTATAAAAAATGTCGACGGTAACACTACTCTGAAAAACTCAACTATATAACGATAACAGAATAGCTTTTTCGAAGGCTTGTATGTTCGTCCTACCGAGAAATCGTGGTTGATGTCGCGCTGTGGTAAGTACACTGCCGGAGAACCGAACCATGACGTGCCGTCCTTTACAGGCAAATCCTTATCTTTCATCTTTGAAAGAACACCGACAAGCACATCGTCTCCCAAACGGGATTTTGGACTGATTACTGCACTGTTGCCTACGAATGTACGGTTACCGATATATGTTTTATCTATTTCTATATATCCGTTACGCACGTATGACGCTCCAACCGAAACCGAATCGGCCAGGAAACATTCATCTCCTGTGACAAGTAAATCCGGAGAAATAAATTCAACAGTTGATATTTCAACACGTTTACCCATCTTTACACCCAAAAGTTTGAACCATTTCTGCAAATACAACGTGGTATACAGCGTGCCGATAACTTGCAAGCTCAGCTTCATCAGCTGGTCGAAGAACCATTTTTTATAATAAAACACACTTCTTACCGGGTATCGTCCCTCTTTTATATTGCCCAACAACACCCACTTTACTAGTGCAATAATCAAAGTCAGCAATACGACAAACGAGACTCCGACAAAGATTGTAGTCCATGCAAAGTTCCAAATATCTGATATATAATTTATATGTGCCACAACCATCATTCCCGGAAAGTATGCAATCATCGTAATCAATGGGAATAGGAATGTGCAAATAAACGAAAGCAACGTGTATCTTTTCGACCATAACGGAAGGCCTTCGCCGACTTGTTTATTAACTCCCAACTTAGTAGCAGGTGACCCTCCCCAATTTTCATTGGCAGGAATGGTGTATCCCGTCGGTAGTAATGTCAAGTCTTCGAGCGAACTGTTTTTCTCCATCTTGGAGTTATAAGAGAGGCAGCATCTTGTACCCACAAAAGCATTGTCTTCCAACTCAATGGAGCCGATTTTCAAATAACCGTCTTCTATAGTATATCCCCTCAAATGTGTATCGGTACAGATACTTACATTATCACCCAGTTTCAATAAATCGAATATATCTATTGCCGCAGTGTTTACATAGCAGTTCTTGCCTATCTTGGCTCCCATCAGTCGCAAATAGATGTTCATCAACGAAGTACCGCTGAAATATGCGACCGGACATATTGAAATAAGTTTGTCGACAAGCCAAAAACGGAAATAATAACTGCCCCAAAGCTTATACTTACCTGGTTTTATCCTACCCAAAATTACCCATTTTGCACCTATTGCCAATATTGAAAGAGCCGGCAGGATACAAAAATATGCAAGCAAACTCATTATTGCGGAATACAAAACACCGTTATCTGCCTGGTAATAATATGAGTAAACGAAGAACGGACCTAACCATTCCATACCGAAAATCAAGATTAATACAATCAGTGCAAGACCTTGAAAGAACGTACATGTATAATAAGTCCATCGTGACGGTTTATTAATGTCTCTCTTCTCTTCAGGTTTTTCATCCGCTCTTGGTTTCTTTTTCTCCAATTCTACTGCCAAATCTGAAAGTATCGGGAACTTATAAACATCGGCTACCGACATATTTTCAAATATTTTCATCTCACGCATTTCTGAAACGACAATTGCTGCAAGCAACGAATGCCCGCCTAAATCGTTGAAAAAATGATCGTCCATGGAAATGTCGTCCCTGTGTATATTCTTTGCAATAACTTTTACCATCGCTTTCTCCAAAGGAGTTGTCGGTGGTATTATCTTCTTATTGTTTGAAAAGCTTAACGGGGTTTTCGGTACCGGCAAGCGCTTACGGTCTATTTTTTGGCTTGTAGTCATCGGAAGTTCTGCTATCTCGTCCAATGTCGAAGGAATCATATAATATGGCAGCAATTGCCGGAATTCATTAGCAACAGCTTCACGATCGATGGCTTCACCTGCACGAAGCACTACGTAAGCGGCTAGTTGCTGAGTGCTTTCATCCAACTTGACAGCGGCCGCCTGCACGGCATCGTTCTTCATCAACAGGCCTTCTATCTCGGCAAGCTCAACACGGAATCCGCGTACTTTCACTTGTGCATCAGCCCTGCCGATAAATGCAAAATCTTTATTCTCAGTATATTTGGCAACGTCTCCGGTACGATAATAACGTTTCATCGTTCCGCAATATTTATCTGTTTCAATAAATTTGCGTGCCGTAAGGTCTTCCCTGTTCAGGTATCCTCGTGCTATGCTTTCGCCGCCAATCAATATTTCGCCTTCTTTGCCTACTTCAGTGATCGGCTCCATCTTCTCATCGGCAAGCAAAACTTCATAACCGTCCACTGCTTTACCTATGGTAACTTCCTCGCACGGTTGCAATATAGAATAAGTTGCTATCACCGTAGCCTCAGTCGGCCCGTAAGTATTATACACGGTTCTGCCGGGTTTGCACCATCTGGTGGCAATATCTTTTGAACAAACTTCGCCACCGAAAATAAGAATCTTCAAGCTCGGAATATCCTCTTTCACCATTGAAAGCAATGTAGGAGCGCATGATAGGAAAGTGATTTTCAGATTATTCAGTTTAGAAGCGAATTGGTCGCCTGAACGCATAATGTCGAAAGTACCTACTACCAATGTAGCGCCAACTGACAGTGGTACCCATATTTCCTCAACCGAAGCATCAAAAGATACTGAAAAGCCTTGTAAGACTCTGTCTTTATGATCGATAGGATAAATTTTTTGGGCACCGTGCACATAAGTAACGGCATTTTTATGTTCAAGCAACACACCTTTCGGTTTACCGGTTGTACCGGATGTGTATATCATATAGCACAAATCATCCGGAGTACGATTGGGCACATCTGGTTTCACATCGGGATATTTCTCCAAGTCGGCAAAAGACTTGTCTATATTATATATAGGAAACGCATTAAATTGCGCTCCTATATTATTTAATATTTCATCAGATGATATTAACAACTTGGCGCCGGCGTCTTCCATGATGAAGTTTACACGCTCGGCAGGTATCTCGGGATCCAAAGGTATGTAAGCGGCTCCCGATTTTAAAACGCCGAGCATTACGATAGTAACCTCAGCTCTTCGCGGTAATAATATAACGACCTTATCTTCAGGTCCTATGGTTGTTTCTTGTAAATAATTTGCTAATCTGTTAGCTTGTTGTTCGGCTTCGGCATAAGAATATTTCTTATCGCCTTGCTCTATAGCCGTATTATTCGGATATAGGCGAACTGATTGTTCGAAGAAATTTTCTAAAAACATTCCTTAGTTTTAATAATATATCTTTTATTCTTAAAACAGTTATAATACTATTTCAAGCGTCAAAGATAATTATTTTTCGGGGTTGTCAAAATCAATTAACCGTTATAATTTCATTAAAATTGTTCTTCACTTCCATTGCGGCGGATCTATTCCCCAAAGATGTTTCACAAAGAAGTCCCATCTTTTGTGTTCTCCGTAGTCTCCACCCATTGTATGGTTACTGCCGGGTATTACCAAAAAATCGAAATTCTTATTAGCTTTTATCAGTGCATTCACCACTTGATAGGTTGTTGACGGATCCACATTATCATCCATTTCTCCAACAACCAACATCAACGGCCGCGTCAGTCTATAGGCATTCACCGCATTACTGCATCTTACGTAACTGCTGTCTACAGGGTATCCCATCCATTGCTCGTTCCACCACATCTTATCCATTCGGTTGTCGTGGCATCCGCAACTTGAATAGGCTGCTTTGTAAAACTCCGGATGATACAACACAGCCGCCATAGATTCCTGCCCGCCGGCCGATGCTCCGAATATCCCTACGTGTGTCGTATCCATATACGAATATTTACTTGCCGCAGCCTTTATCCATGCAATTCTGTCGGGAAAACCACAGTCTACCAGATTCTTATAACAAACGTCTTCAAAACTCTTTGTGCGAAAATCCGTTCCCATTGCATCCAATTGAACGACAATAAATCCAAGCTCGGCCAAATCTGTCATATTCCAATAAAACGAATGGAAGTCCTTCGTCGTATATGCGCTGCCGGGACCGGCATAAATGTATTCTATTATAGGATATTTCTTTGTCGGGTCAAGATGCGTCGGGCGAACTATCATTCCCCACATCTGCGTCTTTCCGTCACGTCCCGGTGCATGAAAGACTTCGGGACTGCGCCAACCGGTTTTCAATAAATCCGTTATATCTGCTTTTTCCAAAGGCATTATCACTTGTCCTTTTTCGGCTTCGCGAAGAACGCTTACCGGTGCTTTTTCAACGGTAGAATATGTGTCAACCATATATTTCATATCCGGAGAATATACGACATGATGCTGTCCTTCCTCAGGGCACAGCGCTGTCAAACCTTTATCGTTAAGACCTGTATAATAGTAATGTACCAAATACGGGTCTTCTCCTTCATTCACACCGCTTGCCGAAAAGTATATCCGGTGTTTCTTTTCATCTACATATTGTACGTCTCTTACATACCATTCACCTTTAGTTACTTGATTAACAACCTTGGCTTTAGCCCTGTCATACAGATACAAGTGATTATAATTGTCGCGCTGGCTCATCCAAATAATGTATTTCCCATCTGCTGTATCATAGCGATAATGACGGTTGTAATTAATGAATGTCTTGCTTTTCTCTTCTATCAACGTACGCATTCCACCCGTTTGAGCATTCATTTCCAACACCCGGTATATTTTATGGCCTCGCTCGTTATACTCCATAGTGACGCCGCTGCTGTCATCATTCCATTTAAACATACTTAAAAAGAACTGGCTCGGGCACAAATCTGTGGAAGCAACCAGTTGTTTACCTGATTCCACATCGAATATTGCAGGAGTATGAAAAGGCAATTCATCGCCCGCCTTGGCATATTCGCGCTTTTGCAACTTCGGCTGCAACTGGTCGGCAGGTGACGATTCAACAAAATAAATATATCTTTTAGGTACTACACGGAAACGTGAATCAAATATTTTCTTGGAATCCGGCGACCATAGCAGGTAACATGAGTAGTAATTACCGGGCGCACCGTCATTACTCAATGTTTTTTCCTTACCGGTGGCATTATCGCGCACACACACATTGCAGTTGCGGACAAACGCCGTATACTTACCGTTCGGCGATACCACATCGGTATAATTGTTCTCATTATCTGCTTCATTCCAATACGGAACAGATTTCGGTTTTGGTACTGCGCCGCAATTAACCAACTTATTATAAAGTATTGAATATTGCCAATTATAACCGGAATGAATAAATGAAAGTGTATCTGTACTAATGCTTAATGATGCCCTTTCAAGATACATGTCTTTGGCTTTTATATCAGTATTTTCTTGTGACGACAAAGCTTCAGCCAACTTTTTTATATCAAAAAGGACTTTTGATTCGCGCTTGTCGGCGTTGACTAATTTAAAATAATTTCCATCAGGAGTGTGGTCTTCATACCAAAATTCATGCTTCGCTCCAAGCCAAACCGGGGCAAAACTCATGTTTGAATGATAAATCAAAGGTGATAACTCACTATGTAATTTACTAGCACGAATGTAATCGGCAGCAGTGCCTTGTGCTGAAATACGGTTAACGGAGGACGCAATGATAAATGCCAACCCGCAAAGAATTATTAGTTTCTTCATTTTATATTTATATTTATCGGACTCAAATCTAAAGACATATTCCCACATTTACAACACTATTCACGCAATTTGTAAAATAGTATCATAAGTTCGGACTATAATTGCATACCTAATTCAAGCCCTAGCCTTTTTATGAATGCATGACCAAGCATAGAATGCAACTACCACATAACCTATAAAAGGCACAATAAACGAAAAAGACATTGACGAACAATCAGCTACTGAAGCCATAAGGAATGGCCCCACGGCTCCGCCTATCGGCGTCATCATCAAGTAAGATGAAGCGCGCTTGGTATACTCGCCCATGCCACGCAGAGATAAGGCAAAAATAGTAGGGAACATAATTGCTTCCAAAGCATAACCTACACATAAAGCCACCAATGAAACATATCCTAAATTGAGTATTACTATTAATGTTGTGGCTATCGTGCCTATGCCACAAAACAGAAGTACTTGTTCAGGATGTATGCGCCGCATAATCCAACTGCCTGCAAAACGTCCACACATGAACAGTCCCAAACCGCCAAACGACAATATTACTGATGCAGTTTTTTTGCCCATCATGCCACCATCGGTAACATAATTAATGAAAAAGCTGTTTATGGAAATCTCTGCTATTTCATAACAAAACAATGTAATTATACCGAAAATAAAAAGCTTATGCGACCAAAGGCCTTTGGCAGCCGATTGTCCTGATACAGTTTCTTCTTCTTCAACTATTTCGGGGAGTTGTATACGTGAAAATACAATGGCGACAATCAATACCACAATACCTATACCAGTATACGGTAATGCTATGTTTCCTGCTCCATTGCCTGAAAAGAATATCATACCTCCGAACAGCGGTCCGCACATGCAGCCCAATCCGTTGAATGACTGAGCCAAATTAAGTCGGCCGGCACTTGTTTCACGGTCGCCAAGTTCAGTGACATAAGGATTGGCGGCAGTTTCAAGAAACACCAAACCAGAAGCTATCACAAATAGCGAAAAAAGGAAGAAGTTGAACGACATCCAATGTGCGCCCGGAATAAACAGCAGCGAACCGATGCCATAAAGTAGCAGTCCGAGAATTACACCGCGACGATAACCGTGCTTGTTAATATACAGTCCGGCCGGTATGGCCATCACGAAATATCCAAGGTAGAACATAATTTGCACCCACGACGAATGAGTACGGCTCATATTCATAATATCCTGAAAATGCTTGTTCAGTACATCTAAAATAGCATGTGCAAAACCCCATAAGAAGAATAATGAGGTTACTAAAATAAACGGTATTCTGTATTCTTTACTAACTAACTTATGCATCTGTGTCCCCATGATAACTCATCCAAATTCCATTTTTTGAACGCAAAGATACATAAAAAGTATAATTTTCCTAATTACAGTAGATTGTTTAATTTTCATCGAAAAGAACCTTACAGGTATAAACCTCTACTTTTTCACGATTTCAACACATCATATTATAATTATAGTAATTACATCAAAGCTCCGATATCAATTTATCCATATCATTGGAAGAACCACTTTTTGCCGTCATCTTTTTATAAAGACGAGCACGAATATTATATGTATTTGATTTAGTGCAACTCAGAGCTATTGCCATCTGTTCAGAATTGAAACCGGCTTTTCTTAAGTTACATATCCTTATTTCCTGTTCCGAAATGTCCTGATATAAAGCTTTCAAGTGAGCGTTGAATTTATCGTAAGTACTATCTATCGCTTTTTGCAATTCGTCCCATTGATTATCATTTAAAGGTTCTTTGTCTTTGATTTTGTTACATACGAGAGAATAAACAGGTGACGCTAAAAAATCATTTTCAAGAATTTTATTCCTATTCTTTATAGCAACCAATTCTTCCATTTTTGGCAACGACTCCAATTTATTTTTCAGCCGTTCAATTTCGTTATGCAAATCCTTTATTTGTTCTATTTTTTCGTTTATTGCAGCTTCGTTTGTTTTTGACATCTTGTCCTTAATTTTCTTTTTAAACTCCTCTTGACGTAGTAATTCTTTTTTCTTTATTGTTTTCAAGACTATGATTGAAGAAAGCACAAAAATTATTATTAAACCGGCAATTAACAAATTACGAGATTCCACTATTTTACTTAATTTATTATTCTCTTTTTCAATTCGTTTCACTCCGAAACTGATATTCTGTTTGGTTACCTCCGAGTCGTGAGTTAAAAGTTGATCTTCATTGTCTAAATTCAACAGAGAATCGGCGCATACTACAGCCCTTTCAGAATCATTCTCTTTTTTATAAATACCATATAATGCTTTGTAGGACGAATATTTAAAATTGATATCGTTTGTGACTTGAAGGCACTTATTATAATAACATTTGGCAGAATCGTTGTTTTTTACTTTATCATAATATTCACCCCAATCCCAATAACACAAAGAAACATCATTATTATTATTGATATTTAATAGTGTTCTGTTAAGCAAATGCTTTGCCTGATTAACCTTATTTACCTTTAAATAATAATCAGCCAATTGACAATTCATAACCTCTATGCTCCTCTTCTCTTTGATAGATTGAGCAATTTTGCACGCTTTTTCCCCATAATAAACAGCTGAATCATTTAAATTCTCTCCATCAAAAGATGATGCAATATCTCGCAAAGAATACATTAATGTTTTATTATCTTTTGCTTTGGCAAAGTATATTGCAGATTTTTTATACATTGAGATTCTATACTTTGGAATATCGCTTAGATCAGCCAACTGATCATAGATGCGCCCTATTAATGAAAAATCTTTACTTTGAGAAGCATAAATTAGAGCCTTTTGGTAGTTTTTTGAGGTTTCTATATAATTCTTCTTATCTCTGTAAAAGCATCCTAAACAATAATAAGCTGTCATCAACTTATCATTATTGAAGTTTTTTGTATAATATGTTATACATCTTTGTATTGTATCATTTGAAGGATGAGGAATATAGCACATGTCATTTGCCCTAAATATTAATAGGTCATAATACCTTTGAGTTTCTGTCGGTTGATAGTTTATCGTACTTTTAATACTATCAAGCATGTGCAAAGCCGTAGCTGGTTCACTAATTAATAGTTTTTCAGCTTTTTGCATTTGTACCGGATATGATTGTTTACTTTTTTGACAAGCAATAATCATAAATATCAGAGATAGTACAAGTAGTTTGTTAATAGTATTCATGTTTTTTACTTTTCTACAAAAGTAAGAATTCTTTATAACTTATGAGTAATTTTTGTGCAACAAAAAAGACCTGTAATATGAAATTGAGTAAAAATTGTGCAATAAAATATTTGATTTTATTGCTTTCTTCGAATAATTTTGCTGCTAAACATTACAAATATAATATGATTATGAAAATTACACTATCAAAAAGATTAAAACTGATAACAATTAGCATGTTATTATGTTTTTGCGCAAATCCTTCGTTCTCGGATCCGGTTTATATGTTTCCTTATAACAAAGGAGAAGTAACGCGAGCGCCACTGATAAGCCCAAATGTTGACATAGAAAATAACGAAATGATTTTATCATCTGATGGAAGAAGCTTTTTAAATACCGAAGTCATAATAAAAGATGATAAGGGCAATGAAGTTATCACGCAGACTATTCCAAGTATTACTTCATCAAGTGAATATAGTATAGATATATCATCTTTGAAACAAGGAGTAACTTATGAAATAGATTTCATTGACGGAAATATTACCTTTGAAGGTACTTTTGATATTAAATAAGCTATAGATATTGTGCCTGCCACTCAATATAAGAAAAACTTATTCCATATCATAAATTAATATGATAATCCGCAAAGTCACCTATTCACATTAGATAGATTACTATTATAGATCCTATGTTTAAAATCACTGTTATAATTAGCCGATACCAC
>Ga0210129_1000109_pt1 | contig 22851 bp, 21 predicted proteins | sample WestPond_Cattail_2_FD_185582 | JGI IMG/M metagenome (GOLD analysis project Ga0210129, IMG submission 185582) | Wetland microbial communities from the San Francisco Bay, California, USA, that impact long-term carbon sequestration -... | ecosystem: Environmental > Aquatic > Marine > Wetlands ... | reverse complement strand
CTGAACACGCAGCACAGGAGAGAATCATGACGATCGCAGACATCAAGAAGACCATGGAAACCAAGATGGACCAGTCCATCCAGGCCCTCAAGAGCAATCTGGCCAAGATCCGTACCGGGCGCGCCAATCCGGCGCTGCTGGATACGGTGCAGGTCGATTACTACGGTTCGATGGTGCCGATCAGCCAGGTGGCCAATGTGTCCCTGCTGGATGCCCGCACGATCAGCGTGCAGCCGTGGGAAAAAGGCATGGGCGCCAAGATTGAAAAGGCCATCCGCGAGAGCGATCTGGGCCTGAACCCGGCCTCCATGGGCGACCTGATCCGGGTGCCGATGCCGCCGATGTCGGAAGAGCGCCGCAAGGAAATGACCAAGCTGGTGCGCAACGAAGGCGAAGCCGCCAAGATCGCCGTGCGCAACCTGCGTCGCGATGCCAACGAAGCGGTGAAAAAAGTGGTCAAGGACAAGCTGGCTTCAGAGGACGACCAGAAGCGCTCGGAAGCCGAGATCCAGAAACTCACCGACAAGCACGTGGCTGAAATCGACCAGTTGGTCGTCGCCAAAGAGCACGAAATCATGGCGGTTTAAGTGATCCCCACGCTTGCCACTTCGAGCGCTGCGCTGCCCCCAAGAGCAGGTCAATCCTGCGCTGCGCTGGGACGGGGGGGGCTGGCGCCAGAGCAGCCAGTGGCTGCGCTTCGCTTGCGTGGCGGCCCAGCGGCGCGCACACCATTTTTATGAGTCACATCCCGCACCACATCGCCATCGTCATGGATGGCAACGGCCGCTGGGCTTCCAAACGTTTTCTGCCCCGCATCGCCGGCCACAAGCAGGGCCTGGATGCCCTGCGCCACTGCATCAAGGCCTGTGCCGAGCGTGGCGTGGCCGTGCTGACCGTGTTTGCGTTTTCCTCCGAGAACTGGAATCGCCCCCAGGAAGAGGTGTCCGGCTTGATGGACCTGCTGGTGATGGCGCTGTCCAGGGAGGTGCCGCAGCTCAGGCAGGACGGGGTGCGCCTGCATTTCGTGGGGGACCGCGCCGGCCTGTCCGAGCGGGTGCGTGCGGGGCTGGCCCAGGCCGAGGCGGCCACGGCCGGCAACACCCGGCTGATTCTCAATGTCTGTTTCAATTACGGCGGGCGCTGGGATATGGCGCAGGCGGCGGCCAAACTGGCCGGCCGGGGCGAACCCGTCACCGAAGCCGCTCTCGGCGCCGCCATGGCGCTGGCCCATGTGCCCGATCCGGACCTGATCATCCGCACCGGTGGGGAGCAACGGCTGAGCAACTTCCTCTTGTGGCAGGCGGCCTATTCCGAGCTTTATTTCAGCGACCGGCTCTGGCCCGAATTTGACGAAGCTGCGCTGGACCAGGCGATTGCCGCCTACAGTCAGCGTGAACGCCGGTTCGGCCGGACTTCCGATCAGCTTGCCGCTCCCGGCAACGAGAAGGCCGCCTGAGGAGGGCCCATGCTCAAGCAGCGCGTCATCACGGCCCTTGTCCTGCTGCTGGTCCTGCTGCCGGCCCTGTTCTATCCGTCGCCGGACCCGTTTTGCGCGGTCACGCTGCTGCTGATCGCGGCCGGGGCCTGGGAGTGGGGACGTCTGAATGGTTATGGCCAGGCCCTGTCCCTTCTTTCGGCGCTGTTGTGTGTCCTGCTGTGCGTTGCGGCCTGGGCGGCGGGCCGGCTGACGCAGCCCGTCCCGGTCGTCTGGATCCTGGCCGGCGCCTTCTGGGTGCTGGCCGGCGGCTGGCTGCTGCATCGGGGCGTCCCGGCCTGGCCCGCCATTCCAGCGCCATGGCGACTGGCGGCCGGCCTGGTGGTGCTGTGGTGCGCCTGGCTGGCCATGGCCCAGGCCCGGGTCATCGGCATCAATTTCCTGCTCTCCAGCCTGGTGCTGGTCTGGGTGGCGGACATCTTTGCCTACTTTGCCGGCAAGGCCTGGGGCGGTCGATTCAGCCGGGGCAAACTGGCGCCCTCCATCAGTCCCGGCAAAAGCTGGGAAGGGGTGTGGGGCGGCATGGCCGGTGTGCTGGTGCTGGCCTTTGTCTGGCGCTGGGTGGATCAGGCCTGGCAGTTGCCGCCCAGTCTCTACAGTCATCTGGCGGCCAAGGGCGTCTGGTTCTTGCTGATCGCCGTGTTGTTCATGGCGGCCATGAGCGTGGTCGGGGATCTGGTCGAATCGCTGATCAAGCGCAGCGCCGGCGTGAAAGACAGCAGTCACCTGCTGCCGGGCCACGGCGGGGTGCTGGACCGGGTGGACGCCCTGCTGCCGACCCTGCCGCTGGCCATGATGCTCTACTCCTTGACATGAAACAGCGCATTGCGATTCTGGGCTCCACCGGCTCCATTGGCACCAGCACGCTGGATGTGCTGGCGCGCCATCCCGGGCGGTTCGAAGTCTTTGCCCTGACGGCCGCGACCCAGGTCGATCTGATGCTGCAGCAATGCCTGCAAGTCAAGCCCCGCTACGCGGTGATGGCCAGTGAACCGCATGGCGCGCTGCTGGCGGACCGGCTGGCGGCTGCCGGATCGATCACGACGGTGTTGCGGGGCAGCGCTGCCCTCGCGACCGTGGCATCGCACGAGCAGGTGGACATGGTGATGGCGGCCATCGTCGGGGCGGCCGGTCTGGCACCCTGTCTGGCGGCGGCGCGCAGCGGCAAGCGCCTGCTGCTGGCCAACAAGGAAGCCCTGGTGGTGGGCGGCGAGGTGTTCATGCGGGCGGTGCGGGAGGGCGGTGCGACCCTGCTGCCGATCGACAGCGAGCATTCGGCCATCTTCCAGTCCCTGCCGCAAGACCCGACGACCTGGGTTGAGCGGGTGGACAAGATCATTCTCACCGCGTCCGGTGGCCCGTTTCGCACCCGCGATCCACGGACCTTGCGTGACGTGACGCCCGAGCAGGCCTGCGCCCACCCCAACTGGGTGATGGGGCGCAAGATTTCGGTCGACTCGGCCACCATGATGAACAAGGCGCTGGAAGTGATCGAGGCGCGCTTCCTGTTCGGGTTGCCGCCCGAACGCATCGAGGTGGTCATCCACCCCCAGAGCGTGATCCATTCGATGGTGCAGTACAAGGACAACTCCGTGGTGGCGCAGCTTGGCACGCCCGACATGCGGGTGCCGATCGCCTATGGCCTGTCCTGGCCCGAGCGCATCGAGTCGGGGGCCGCTGCGCTGGATTTCCGCGCCATGGCGGACATGACGTTCGAATCCCTCGATACCCATGGCCATGCCGAGCGCTTTGCCGGCCTGCAACTGGCCTGGGCCGCCCTCAAGGCGCCGTCCGGCACCACGGCCGTGCTCAATGCGGCCAACGAGGTGGCGGTGGAATCGTTCCTGGAGAAAAGAATCCGTTTCGACCAGATCCACGCGGTCAATCTCGAGACCCTGGGCCAGGTGACGCCCACGCCACCGCAGTCGCTCGACGATCTGCTGGCGCTCGATGCCCAATCGCGCGCGGCGGCGCGCCGGGTCGTGCGGCGGCTTGGAGTCTGAATCTTGCGAGCCCTGCCATGCTGACCGTCATCGCCTTTGTCGTCGCCCTGGCCTTGCTGATTGCCATTCACGAGTATGGCCATTACCGCATGGCGGTGGCCTGCGGGGTGAAAGTGCTGCGCTTCTCGGTCGGCTTTGGCCACACCCTGTTGCGCTGGCAATCCCGCACCGGCGGGACCGAGTTCGTGGTCTGCGCCTTTCCCCTGGGCGGTTATGTCCGGATGCTGGATGAACGGGAAGAACCTGTCGCGCCCGATGAACGGCATCTGGCCTTCAATACCCAGCCCTTGCGCGCGCGTGCCCTGATCGTGGCGGCGGGCCCGCTGGCCAACCTGTTGCTGGCGATCTTCCTTTACGCCGTGATCAACTGGAGCGGCGTGCAACTCCCGGCCGCCGTGCTGGCCAGCCCCATGGCCGGCTCGGTGGCGCAGCGCGCTGGTTTGACGGGTGGCGAACGGGTGGAGCGTGCCGGTTTCGAGGGCGCGGCTTTGGAGCCGGTGGCGTCGTTCGAGGATGTGCGCTGGCTGCTGACCCGGGGTGCCCTGGAAGGCCGCGATGTTCGCCTGGCGCTGGTGAGCGCGCGGGGTGCGAATTCAGCCGAGGTGTTGCTGCCGCTGGCGCAAATGGGCGCCCAGGATGCCGATGCCGAACTGTTTCGCCGCATTGGCATCGTGGGGCCCTTCAGTCGCGCCCTCATCGGGGACGTGATGGCGGGCAGCGCGGCCGAGCGCTCGGGTCTGCGCCCGGGTGACGTGGTGCTGCGTGTCGGCGCCCAGGAAGTGGCGGACGGGCGGCAATTGCGCGAACTGATCCGGGCCTCGGTCCAGGGCGGGGCGGCGGTCGCGGCCGACTGGCGGATTGAGCGCCAGGGTGTGGCGCAGACGATTCTGGTCACCCCCGATGTGCGGCAGGAAGGCGGTGTCCCGATTGGTCGCATCGGCGCCTATGTCGGCGCCGCGCCGGACATGGTCACGGTGCGTTATGGCCCGCTGCACGGGCTGTGGCTGGGCGCCGTCAAGGCCTGGGACGTCTCGACCCTGACCTTGCGCATGATGGGCAAGATGGTGATGGGGGACGCCTCCCTGAAAAACCTCAGCGGCCCCCTGACCATTGCCGATTACGCGGGGCGTTCGGCCAGCATGGGGCTGATCCAGTACCTGGGGTTCCTGGCCCTGATCAGTGTCAGTCTGGGCGTGTTGAATCTGTTGCCGCTGCCGGTCCTCGATGGGGGACACCTGATGTATTATCTTTGGGAAGGCCTGACCGGCAAGAGCGTGTCGGACGTCTGGCTGGAGCGCTTGCAGCGGGCTGGTATCGCGGTCCTGGCGGTCCTGATGGCCATTGCACTTTTTAACGATCTGACTCGTCTCTTAGGCTAGGGCTTGCATCAGCAACCTGGCCAAAATTTCAAAAATTTCAATGCAATTCAAACGTTTTAGCCTGCGAGCTGCTTCAACCCTGGCAGCGATGGCCTTGGCGGTTCATTCCGCATGGGCCGTCGAACCGTTCAAGGTCGGTGATATCCAGGTCGAGGGCTTGCAGCGGGTCGAACCCGGAACGGTCTTTGCCTCCATTCCGGTCCGGGTGGGCGATACCTACAACGATGAAAAAGGCGCCGCCTCGATTCGCGCCCTGTTCGGCCTGGGGCTGTTCAAGGATGTCCGGCTGGAGGTCAAAGGGAATGTGCTGGTGGTCATTGTGGAAGAACGCCCCAACGTGGCCGGCATTGAATTTGTCGGCACCAAGGAGTTTGACAAGGACGTGCTGAAGAAGGCCATGCGCGATGTCGGTCTGGCGGATGGCCGCCCCTTCGACAAGGCACTGCTGGACCGGGCCGAGCAGGAGCTCAAGCGCCAGTACATCAACCGCAGCCTGTATGCCGCCGAGGTGGTGACCACCGTGACGCCGATCGAGCGCAACCGCGTCAGCCTCACTTTCACGGTGATCGAAGGCGAGCCGGCGAAGATCAGCGAAATCCGGATCGTGGGGCCCAAGGCCTTTTCCGAGTCCACCCTGCGCAACCTGTTCGACCTGGATACCGGCAACTGGATGAGCTGGTATACCAAATCGGACCGGTATTCGCGTGCCAAGCTCAATGCCGATATCGAAACCCTGCGCTCCTATTACCTCGCGCGCGGTTACCTGGAGTTCCGGGTCGATTCGACGCAGGTGGCGATTTCTCCCAACAAGCAGGACATGGCCATCACGATCAATATCAACGAAGGCGAGCGCTTTGTGGTGGCAGGCGTCAAGCTGGAGGGCAATTACCTGGGCCGTGATGACGAGTTCAAAGCGCTGGTGGCGATCAAGCCCGGGCAGGCCTACAACGCGGACCAGGTGGCCGAGACCGTCAAGGCCTTCACCGATTATTTTGGCCGCTTCGGGTTTGCTTTTGCCCGCGTGCAGTCGCGGCCTGACATCGATCGCAGCACCAATCGGGTGCAACTGGTGCTGCAGGCCGATCCGTCCCGGCGCGCCTATGTGCGGCGGATCAATGTAGCCGGGAATAACCGCACCCGCGATGAAGTGATCCGGCGCGAATTTCGTCAGTACGAGGCCTCCTGGTATGACAGCGAGAAGATCAAGCTGTCGCGCAACCGGGTCGATCGGCTGGGCTATTTCACGGACGTGACGATGGAGACCACGGAGGTGCCTGGAACGGCTGATCAGGTGGACCTGACGGTCAATGTCAAGGAACGTCCTACAGGCAGCCTGACGCTGGGGGCCGGCATTTCAAGCAGCGAGGGCTTGGGCCTGACTTTTGGCATCAACCAGCAAAACGCCTTTGGTTCCGGCAACTCGCTGGGCATGCAGATCAACACCAGCAAGATCAACCGGGTCATCGTATTGAACACGACCGATCCGTATTTCACGCCGGATGGCGTCTCGCGCACGATCGACCTGTACCAGCGCGTCTCCAACCCCTTTTTGGACCCCGCAAGCTACTCTTTGGAGACCCTGGGGACGAGTCTGCGCTTCGGCATTCCCTTTACCGAGCGTGACACGATTTATCTGGGAGGGGGGATAGAGCAGACGACGGTCGTGCCGGGGACCAATCTGCCGCAGGCCTACCAGGACTACGCCAACCAGTTTGGCTATACCAGCACGGCGATACCGCTGACCGTGGGCTGGGCGCGGGACAACCGCGACAGCGCCCTGGTGCCCACTTCGGGAAATTTCCAGCGGGCCTCGGCCGAGTGGAGCGTGGCGGGAGAAGTCCGTTACATCAGGGGCACCTACCAGTACCAGCAGTACGTGCCGCTGACCAAGCAATACACCTTTGCCTTCAATGGCGACCTGGCCCTGGGGCAGGCGACCGAGGGCCGGCCCTACCCGCTGTTCAAGAACTTCTATGGCGGGGGGCTCGGTTCCGTGCGCGGCTTCGAAGCCGGTAGTCTCGGCCCCCGGGATTCGGTGACGGGATTGCCCTATGGCGGTCCGAAAAAGATCAATTTCAACCTGGAATTGCAGGCACCGTTCCCCGGCGCTGGCAATGACCGGACCCTGCGCATGTACGGTTTTGTGGACACCGGCAATGTGTACGGCCCCGACGAGCCGATCGACTTCAATCAATTCCGGGCTTCGGGGGGGGTCGGCATCAGCTGGATTTCACCGGTCGGCCCCTTGCGACTGGCTTTTTCAAAACCCCTGCGTTCCTTTGATGGCGATAGAATCCAGTCAATTCAATTTCAGATCGGAACTACTTTCTAATGAAAACGCTATTCCGTCAAACCGGCCTGATGCTGGTGCTCGGCCTTTTGGCTCTGGCAGCTCCGCTGCGGGCGCAAGAGTTTCGACTTGGATTCGTCAGCCTGGATCGCATCATCAAGGAAGCGGTGCCTGCCAAGAATGCGCAAGCCAAGCTGGAGCAGGAATTCTCCAAGCGGGAGAAAGAGTTGCAGGAGCAGGGGGCGGCCCTGAAGGCCATGGCCGAGAAGCTGGAGCGCGAAGCGCCGACGCTCTCGGACAGCCAGCGGGCAGCGCGCCAGAAACAGGTGGTTGAGCAGGACCGTGACTTCCAGCGCAAGCGCCGGGAATTCCAGGAAGACCTGAATGCGCGGCGCAACGAGGAGCTCCAGCAGGTGTTCGAGCGGGCCAACAAGGTGGTCAAGCAAGTGGCCGATGCGGAAAAATACGACCTGATCCTGCAGGAAGCGGTGTATGTCAATCCCAAGCATGACATCACCGACAAGGTCATCAAGGCCCTGAATGCGGCGGCCGCCAAATAACGACACCAGGACAAGTGAAGTGTGGCACTGCGTCTAGGCTCCATCGTCGAAGCCCTGGGGGGGACGCTGCATGGCAACCCCGAGGTGCAGATTCTGGGCCTGGCGCCGCTTGAATCGGCGACCTCGCAACAACTAAGTTTTCTCAGTCATCCCAAATACCGGCAGCAGCTGGCAGTGTCGCATGCCGGCTGCGTTATCGTCAGCCCGCTGTTGCAGGCTGAGGCCCAGGCCCGTGGCGCCTGCATCGTGGCCGAGCAACCGTACCTCTACTTCGCCCGGGTGACCCAGCTCTGGCGCAAGCAGCACCAGCCCCAGGGCGGACCCCGCATCCATCCCAGTGCCGTGATCGATCCGGCGGCCCAGGTTGATCCGCAGGCCCATATCGGCCCGTTGTGCGTGGTCGAGCGTGGTGCCCGTATCGGTGCCGGCACGGTCCTCAAGTCCCGTGTGACGCTGGGGGAAGACTGCGTGGTGGGCGAACGCTGCATCCTGCATCCCGGGGTGGTGATCGGGGCCGACGGCTTCGGCTTTGCACCGAACGGGGCGGCCTGGGAAAAGATCGAGCAACTGGGCGCCGTGCGCATCGGCAACGATGTGGAGATCGGCGCCAACACCTGCATCGACCGCGGTGCCCTGGAGGACACCGTCATCGAAGATGGCGTCAAGCTCGACAACCTGATCCAGATCGGGCACAACGTCCACATCGGGAAGAACACCGCGATGGCCGGCTGCGTTGGCGTGGCTGGCAGTGCCCGCATCGGCGCCGGTTGCACCATCGGCGGCGGTGGTGCTGTGCTGGGGCATCTGACGCTGGCCGATGGCGTGCATGTATCGGCCTTCTCGCTGGTGACGCGTTCCATTCACAAACCGGGCCAGTACACCGGCTTTTTTCCCATCGACGACAATGCGTCCTGGGAAAAAAATGCGGTCACGCTCAAACAGCTGCACGGTTTGCGCGAACGCATCCGGGTGCTGGAAAATCAGCTCAAAGAAACGAAAAAATCATGATGGACATTCACCAAATTCTGAAGAAATTGCCGCATCGCTACCCCATTCTGCTGGTCGATCGGGTGCTGGAAGTGGAAAAAGGCAAGCGCATCAAGGCGATCAAGAACGTCACGATCAACGAGCCGTTCTTCAACGGCCACTTCCCGCACCATCCCGTGATGCCGGGGGTGCTGATGATCGAGGCCCTGGCGCAGGCCGCCGCCCTGCTGTCGTTCGAGACGATGGACGTGACGCCGGACGACAAGACGGTGTACTACTTTGCCGGTATCGACGGCGCGCGTTTCAAACGCCCGGTGGAGCCGGGTGACCAGCTGATCCTGGAGGTCGAGCTCGTTCGCATGAAAGCCGGCATTTTCAAGTTCAAGGCCCGCGCCAGCGTGGGTACCGAGCTGGCGGTGGAAGCCGAACTCATGTGCACCATGCGTACGATTGCCTGATTGTCCGGGAGTCCCAGCGTGAGCCGCATCCATCCCGCCGCGATTGTCGATCCCAAGGCCGAGCTGGACAGCTCGGTGAGCGTGGGCCCCTATACCGTGATCGGTCCCCATGTGAAGGTGGGTGCGGGCACGACGGTGGCTGCCCACTGCGTGATCGAGGGCCACACGACCATCGGCCGCGACAACCAGATCTTCCAGTTCAACTCCCTGGGCGCCATTCCCCAGGACAAGAAATACGCGGGCGAACCCTGCGAGCTGGTCATTGGCGACCGCAACACCATTCGCGAGTTCTGCACCCTCAACATCGGCTCGCCCGGTGATGCGGGCGTGACGCGGGTCGGCAACGACAACTGGATCATGGCCTATGTGCATCTGGCCCATGACTGCATCGTTGGCAACCACACCATCTTTGCCAACAACGCCCAGCTGGCCGGCCATGTGCATGTGGGCGACTGGGTGATTCTGGGCGGCTTCACGGTGGTGCACCAGTTCGTCAAGCTCGGCGCCCACAGCATGACGGCCATGTGCTCGCTGCTGTTCGCCGACCTGCCGCCGTTTGTGATGTGCCAGGGACAACCGGCCCAGGCGCGTTCCATGAACTTCGAAGGCCTGCGCCGGCGCGGCTTCACGCCAGACCGCATCGCGGCCGTCAAGGCCATGCACAAGGCCTTGTACCGCGATGGCCTGACGCTGGAGCAGGCCAAAGCACAGATCGAGGGCCTGACGCAGCGCCATGCCGAGGCGGCACCCGATGTGGACATGATGCTTTCCTTCCTGGCCCAAACCACGCCGCAACGCGGCATTGTTCGTTAATTGTTTCCCTATGAGCGAATTGAGCGCCGCCGGGCCGTCCCAAGGCGCGAAGGCCCCCTCGGGGAGCAGCGTAGTACGCGAAGCGACAAGCGTGGGGGCCATAGAGGCTGGAAAAGCCACTGCGGGTCCTGTCGTGGCCATGGTGGCCGGCGAGACGTCGGGTGACCTGCTGGCCGGGCTGCTGCTTGACGGACTGCGGGCGCGCTGGCCCGGCCTGCAGGCCATCGGCATTGGCGGGTCCCAGATGGCGCGACGCGGCTTCGAAGCCTGGTGGCCGAGCGACAAGCTGGCTGTGCGCGGTTATGTCGAGGTGCTGCGGCATTACCGCGAGATCGTCGGCATCCGCGAGCAACTGAAACACCGCTTGCTGGCGACGCCTCCGGCGGTGTTCATCGGCGTGGATGCGCCGGACTTCAACCTGGATCTGGAGCGCGACCTCAAGGCGGCCGGCATCAAGACGGTGCATTTCGTCAGTCCCTCGGTCTGGGCCTGGCGGCCGGAGCGGGTCGAAAAAATCCGCCACAGTGTGGACCACGTGTTGTGCATTTTTCCGTTCGAGGTCGATCTGCTGAAACGGCATGGCATTGCAGCGACCTATGTCGGGCATCCGCTGGCCAATGTGATTCCGATGGTGCCGAATCGTGCGGCTGCCCGTCAGGCCTTGGGCCTGGGCGCAGACGATACGGTGGTGGCCATTCTGCCCGGCAGCCGGAAATCCGAAGTCCAGTACCTGGCACTCAGGTTTTTCAAGGCGGCCGCCCTGATGAAGCGGACGCGGCCAGCTATTCAATTCATCGTGCCGGCCGTGCCGGCCCTGCAGGCGCAGATCACGCAGGCCGTGCGGGCCGCCGGCATGGAACGGGATGTGCAGATCATCGCGGGCCAGTCCCATGCGGTGCTGGCCGCCTGCGATGTCACGCTCATCGCCAGCGGCACCGCTACCCTGGAGGCGGCGCTGTTCAAGCGGCCGATGGTGATTGCCTACAACATGAACTGGATCACTTTCCAGATCATGCGGCGCAAGAAACTGCAACCCTGGATCGGGCTGCCCAACATCCTGTGCCGCGAGTTTGTCGCGCCCGAATTGGTGCAGGACGCGGCCACGCCGCAGGCCCTGGCCGATGCGGTGCTGCAGTGGCTCGACGCCCCTGAGAAAATAGCGGCCCTGCAACAAAAATTCACCGCGCTGCATGCCGAGTTGCAGCGCGACACCCCCCGTCTGGCCGCCGATGCGATCGAACAAATCCTTCAAACCTGAACAGGCCGCCCTGATGTGGGATGTCCCGGGGCTGATCGCCGGCGTGGACGAAGCCGGGCGTGGTCCGCTGGCCGGCCCGGTGGTGGCCGCGGCGGTCATCCTGGACGACCTCAACCCCATCAGCGGACTGGCCGATTCGAAGAAGCTCACGCCGCTGCGCCGCGAGCAGCTCTTTGACGAAATCCGCGCCAAGGCCCTGTGCTGCTCGATCGCCCAGGCCAGCGTGGAGGAGATCGAGCAGCTCAATATCCTGCAGGCCACGCTGCTGGCCATGCGCCGGGCGGTGGAGGGGCTGCGCCTGAAGCCCGCCAAGGTGCTGGTGGACGGCAACCGCCTGCCCGTGCTCGATGTGCTGGCCGAAGCCATCGTCAAGGGCGATGCACTGGTGCCGGCGATTTCCGCCGCCTCGATCCTGGCCAAGGTGCACCGCGACCGCTGGTGTGTCGAATACCACCAGCAGTACCCGCAGTACGGCTTTGCCGCCCACAAGGGCTACGGCACGGCCGAGCACCTGGCCGCCCTGCGCGCGCACGGCGCCTGTCCGCAGCACCGCAAGACCTTCGCACCGGTGGCGGAGGTGTTGCGATGAGCGCAGCGCCGGGCCGTCCCAAGCGAGCGAACACCCCCTCGGGGGGGCAGCGTAGTACACGCAGTGACAAGCGTGGGGGCTCTATGAACGTCCAGCCGACCTCCATCACGTCGCGCGACAACGCGCTGCTCAAGGAACTGCGCCGGCTTTCCACGGACAGCACGGCCTATCGCAAGCTGGGGCGCTTCTGGGTCGAGGGCGACCACCTCTGCCGCGCGGCACTGGCGCGCGACCACCAGCCTGTCGTTGCGGTGTTTGCCGAATCTTTCTGGCCTTCTGCCCCCGTGCAACTGGCACAGGCGGCGACCAAGAACATAGTCCTCCCGGACGCTTTGTTCGACGACATCAGCGGCCTGGAATCACCGGCGCGCATGGGTTTCGTGTTCGAGTTGCCCGCCGCCGCGACCCTGCAGCCGGGGGCGGCCACCGTGATCCTGGACCGGGTGCAGGATGCCGGCAATGTCGGCTCCATCCTGCGCAGTGCGGCCGCCTTCGGCTTTCGCCAGGTGCTCGCCCTCAAGGGTACGGCGGCGCTGTGGAGCCCGAAGGTGCTGCGCGCCGGCATGGGCGCCCATTTCGGCCTGCAACTGCTCGAAGGGCTGGAGTTGCCGGCCCTGGACGCCCTGACCATCCCCATCATCGTGACCAGTTCGCACCAGGGCGCGCTGATTCAGCAACAACGGCTGCCCATGCCCTGTGCCTGGGCGCTGGGACATGAAGGGCAGGGGGTGTGTGAGACGCTGATGGCGCGCGCCAGCCTGTCGGTGCGCATCGGTCAGCCCGGCGGCGAGGAATCGCTCAATGTGGCTGCCGCCGCCGCGATCTGTCTGCATGCCAGTTCGGTGCAAACCGGGACCTGAGTACAGTCGGGCCGCCCCAAGTCAGAGGGACTTTCCGGGCTGACTGCACGAGGGTTTTGCCCTCATCGGCTATAATCGCAGGCTATACAGAAACCCCGCTGCCCCAAGCGTATTTCAAGCCAGATCTAATTCCAAAAGCAGCAGCCAGGAGTCGTTTCTTGTGGATGCTTGGGCGCAACCGTAATCAACCCGGAGAACCCAGTGCTTTTGTCTCTCAAGGGAACCACCCCTCACGCCATCCTGGCGCTCGCAGACGGCACGGTCTTTATCGGTAATTCGATCGGTGCAACCGGCACCACCGTCGGCGAAGTGGTGTTCAACACCGCCATCACCGGCTACCAGGAAATCCTCACCGACCCGAGCTACTGCCAGCAGATCGTGACCCTCACGTATCCGCACATCGGTAACTACGGCGTCAATGTCGAGGACATCGAAGCCGACAAGGTCCATGCCGCTGGCCTGATCATCAAGGACCTGCCCCTGCTGGCATCCAACTTCCGTTCCTCCATGACCTTGTCGCAGTACCTGGTGCGCGAGAAAACGGTCGCCATTGCCAATATCGACACCCGCAAGCTCACCCGCCTGCTTAGAACCAAGGGCGCGCAAAACGGCGCCATCGTCGGCCTGGCTGCCTTTGAGCCCGTGACGCAGGCCCTCATCGACAAGGCCCTGGCGGCCGCCAAGGCGGCGCCCAGCATGGCCGGCCTCGATCTGGCCCAGGTGGTGACATCGGCCAAGCCCTATGCCTGGACCCAGTCCGAATGGCGACTCGGCTCGGGTTACGGCACGCAAAAGAATCCGAAATTCCATGTCGTGGCCTACGACTTCGGCGTGAAGAAGAACATCCTGCGCATGCTGGCCGAGCGCGGCTGCAAGGTCACCGTGGTGCCGGCCAAGACCCCGGCAGCCGAGGTGCTCAAGCACCAGCCCGACGGTATCTTCCTCTCCAACGGACCTGGCGACCCCGAACCGTGCGACTACGCGATCGCCGCGGCGCGCGAACTGATCGAGACCGGCATCCCGACCTTCGGCATCTGCCTGGGCCACCAGATCATGGCGCTGGCCTCCGGCGCCAAGACCTTCAAGATGAAGTTCGGCCACCACGGTGCGAATCACCCGGTGAAGGACCTGGACAGCGGGCGTGTCAGCATCACCAGCCAGAACCACGGTTTCGCGGTGGACGAGAAATCGCTGCCGGCCAACCTGCGCGCGACCCACGTGAGCCTGTTCGACGGCACCCTGCAGGGCCTGGCCCGCACCGACAAGCCGGCGTTCTGCTTCCAGGGCCATCCGGAGGCCTCCCCCGGCCCGCACGACATTGCCTACCTGTTCGACCGCTTCACGGCACTGATGGAGCAAAAGAAAAATGCCTAAGCGTTCAGATCTCAAATCCATCCTCATCATCGGCGCCGGCCCGATCATCATCGGCCAGGCCTGCGAGTTCGACTATTCCGGCGTGCAGGCCTGCAAGGCCCTGCGCGAAGAGGGCTACAAGGTCATCCTGATCAACAGCAACCCGGCCACGATCATGACCGACCCGGCCACGGCCGACGTCACCTACATCGAACCCATCACCTGGCAGACGGTCGAGAAGATCATCGCCAAGGAGCGCCCGGACGCCATCCTGCCGACCATGGGCGGCCAGACCGCGCTGAACTGCGCGCTGGACCTGTGGCACAACGGCGTGCTGGAGAAATACAAGGTCGAGCTGATCGGCGCCACGCCCGAAGCCATCGACAAGGCCGAAGACCGGCTGAAGTTCAAGGACGCCATGACCAAGATCGGTCTGGGCTCCGCCCGCTCCGGCATTGCCCACAGCATGGAAGAGGCCTGGGGGGTGCAAAAGCAGGTTGGTTTCCCGACCGTGATCCGCCCCAGCTTCACGCTGGGCGGCACCGGCGGCGGCATTGCCTACAACCCCGAGGAATTCGAGGTCATCTGCAAGCGCGGCCTGGAGGCTTCGCCGACCAAGGAGCTGCTGATCGAAGAATCGCTGCTCGGCTGGAAAGAGTACGAGATGGAAGTCGTGCGCGACAAGGCCGACAACTGCATCATCATCTGCTCGATCGAAAACCTCGACCCCATGGGCGTGCACACCGGCGATTCCATCACCGTGGCGCCGGCCCAGACCCTGACCGACAAGGAATACCAGATCATGCGCAACGCCTCGCTGGCGGTGCTGCGCGAGATCGGGGTGGACACCGGCGGCTCCAACGTGCAGTTCTCGGTGAACCCGCAGGACGGCCGCATGATCGTGATCGAGATGAATCCGCGCGTGAGCCGGTCCTCGGCCCTGGCCTCCAAGGCCACCGGTTTCCCGATCGCCAAGGTGGCGGCCAAGCTGGCCGTGGGCTACACGCTGGACGAGTTGCGCAACGAGATCACCGGCGGCGCCACACCGGCCAGTTTCGAGCCCAGCATCGATTACGTGGTGACCAAGATCCCGCGCTTTGCGTTCGAGAAGTTCCCGACCGCCGACAGCCGCCTGACCACGCAGATGAAGTCGGTGGGCGAAGTCATGGCCATGGGCCGTACTTTCCAGGAGTCGTTCCAGAAAGCCCTGCGCGGCCTGGAAGTCGGCGTGGACGGCATGAACGAAAAAACCCAGGACCGTCAGGTGCTTGAGCGCGAGCTGGGCGAACCCGGCCCCGAGCGCATCTGGTATGTCGGCGATGCCTTTGCCGCCGGCTGGTCGCTCGATGAAGTGCACGACCTGACCAAGATCGACAAGTGGTTCCTGGTGCAGATCGAGGAGATCGTCAAGATCGAACTCGATCTCGACAAACTGGCCGCCGAGCAGGGCGCCAAGGCCCTGGCCACGCTCGACGCCGTGACGCTGCGCGCGCTCAAGAAGAAGGGCTTCTCCGACCGCCGTCTGGCCAAGCTGCTCCAGACGACCGAGAAGGCGGTGCGCGACGCGCGCCGTGCGCTCAAGGTGCGCCCGGTCTACAAGCGCGTGGACACCTGCGCGGCCGAGTTCGCCACCAACACCGCCTACATGTACTCGACCTACGAGGACGAGTGCGAGGCCGAGCCTACAACGAAGAAGAAGATCATGGTGCTCGGCGGCGGCCCGAATCGCATCGGCCAGGGCATCGAGTTCGACTACTGCTGCGTCCATGCCGCGCTGGCCATGCGCGAAGACGGCTACGAGACCATCATGGTCAACTGCAACCCCGAGACCGTCTCCACCGACTACGACACCTCGGACCGCCTGTACTTCGAGCCGCTGACGCTGGAAGACGTGCTGGAGATCGTCGACAAGGAAAAGCCCACCGGCGTGATCGTCCAGTACGGCGGCCAGACCCCGCTCAAGCTGGCGCTGGGCCTGGAAGCCGAAGGCGTGCCGATCATCGGCACCAGCCCCGACATGATCGACGCCGCTGAAGACCGCGAGCGTTTCCAGAAACTGCTGCACGAGCTTGGCCTGCGCCAGCCGCCCAACGCCACCGCCCGCACCGAGCCCGAGGCGCTGGAAAAGGCCTCCGCCCTGGGCTACCCGCTGGTGGTGCGCCCGAGCTATGTGCTGGGCGGCCGCGCGATGGAGATCGTGCATGAACAGCGCGACCTGGAGCGCTACATGCGCGAGGCGGTCAAGGTCAGCAACGACTCGCCGGTGCTGCTGGACCGCTTCCTCAACGACGCCATCGAATGCGATGTGGACTGCGTGCGCGACCCTCAAGGCCAGACCTTCATCGGCGGCGTGATGGAGCACATCGAGCAGGCCGGCGTGCACAGCGGCGACTCGGCCTGTTCCCTGCCGCCGTACAGCCTGAGCGCCGAGACCGTGAACGAGATCAAGCGCCAGACCGCCGCCATGGCCGCCTCGCTCAACGTGGTGGGCCTGATGAACGTGCAGTTCGCCATCCAGCACATTGACGGCCAGGACGTGATCTACGTGCTCGAAGTCAACCCGCGCGCCTCGCGCACCGTGCCCTTCGTCTCCAAGGCCACCGGCATCCAGCTGGCCAAGGTGGCGGCACGCTGCATGGCGGGCCAGTCGCTGGCCTCCCAGGGCATTGCCCAGGAAGTGACGCCGCCGTATTTCAGCGTCAAGGAAGCGGTGTTCCCGTTCGTGAAGTTCCCGGGTGTGGACACCATCCTCGGCCCCGAGATGAAATCCACCGGCGAAGTCATGGGCGTGGGCAAGACCTTTGGCGAAGCCTTCGTCAAATCACAACTGGGGGCCGGCACCAAGCTGCCCAGGCCGTTTACGGCCTCTGGTGAGTCCGCGGGCTCGGTCTTCATCTCGGTCAAACAAAGCGACAAGCCGCGTGCCTTGAAAGTCGCGCGCGGCCTGCTGGCGATGGGCTTCAAGATCGTGGCCACCAAGGGCACGGCCGCCTTTATCCAGGAGGCTGGTCTGGCGTGCGCCGTGGTCAACAAGGTGACCGAAGGCCGTCCCAACATCGTGGACATGATCAAGAACGACGAGATTTCGCTGGTCATCAACACGGTGGAAGAACGTCGCAACGCGATCGCCGATTCCCGCTACATCCGCACCTCGGCGCTGTTGGGGCGCGTGACCACCTTCACGACGATTGCCGGTGCCGAAGCGGCGGTGGAAGGCATGAAATACATGGACAAGCTGGACGTGGTTTCGGTCCAGGAACTGCACGCCCAACTGGCATAGAATCCGTGCATCCTGCCGGGGGCAGGCCAGCGGTGCGCGCTGGTCTGCCCCCGTTACTTTTGACCCCAGTTGAATCGACCTGATATGGCCACCATTCCTATTACCACCCGCGGGGCGGAAAAGCTCAAGGCGGAGTTGCATCGCCTCAAGACGGTTGATCGCCCGGCGGTGATCAACGCCATTGCCGAAGCGCGTGCCCAGGGCGACCTGAGCGAGAACGCCGAATACGATGCCGCCAAGGACCGCCAGGGCTTCATCGAAGGCCGGATCCAGGAAGTCGAGAGCAAGCTCTCCGCGGCCCAGATCATCGATCCGAGCGCGGTGGATGCGGCTGGCCGAGTGGTGTTTGGCGCCACCGTCGAGCTGGAAGATGAGATGAGCGGCGATCGCGTGAAATACCAGATCGTGGGCGAGGACGAGGCCGATCTCAAGCTCGGCCTGATCAACATCAGCTCGCCGATTGCCCGGGCCCTGATCGGCAAGGAAGAAGGCGATACCGCCGAGGTACAGGCTCCGGGCGGTGTCAAGCGCTACGAGATCGTGGCAGTCAGCTACCTTTAAGAAGATGCCGGTGCTGCGGACTCAAGCCTTGCTGGATCGGCTGCCGCTGTGGCTGGCGGCCCTGTGGTGGGGCAGCCTGAGCACCCTCGGTTTCCTGGTGGTGCCCCTGCTGTTCGTGCATCTGCCCACGCCGGCCCTGGCTGGCGCGATGGCGGCCCGGCTGTTCACGGCGCAGACCTGGGTCTCGGTGTTGTGCGGCCTGCTGCTTCTGCTGCTGGGTTCAAGAAGTAGCCAGGACCCCGTTCAGCGCGGTCAAGCGCAGAAAGCGATGATTTTCATAGCGGGCGGCATGTTGCTGGCGCTGCTGGTTGAGTTTGCGGTGGCGCCCCGGATCGTGGCGCGCGAGGATCTGGCGCTCTGGCACCGGATGGGCAGCGGCATGTACCTGCTGCAGTGGCTGTGTGCGGGCGCGACCTTCTGGAAACTGAGCGCGCCCAGCCGGGGTGCCGAGACCTAGTCAGCGCAGGGCAGCGCTGGCGGCTTGACCGCCGCGGTCTGCCCGGCAAGGCATCAGGTTTGACTGCGTTTCTTGACGCTGGTCTGCCGGGGCTTCTTGGCGCGTTTGACGTTGCCGCCTGGCGTCAGACGCTGGTTGCCCAGCACCCGCAGGGTTTTGACCTCCGGGCGCTGGCCGGCGCGCTTGCTGTACTGCAGCACCTTGATATCGCGCGGGCCGGGCTTGCGGTCTTCGTCTTCGGCGCGTTCCTTGGGCGGCTTGGGCCGCCAGAGCACCAGCAGCTTGCCGATGTGCTGGATCGGGGCGGCGCCCAGTTCATCGGCCAGGGTCTGGAAAATGGTTTCGCGCTCGGCGCGGTCGTCCGAAAAGACGCGGACCTTGATCAGGCCGTGGGCTTTGAGGGCCGCGTCGGTTTCTTTTTTGACGGCGGCCGTCAGGCCGTCGCCGCCGATCATCACGACCGGGTCGAGATGATGGGCTTCGGCGCGGTGTTCTTTGCGCTGGGCGGGGGTCAGTTGTATTGCGGGCATGTCCGTATTATCGTTTGAATGGTTTGCCGTGGGTAGATCGTCTATCCTGAAGGGGCACTATGAAAGTCAACACCAAGAGCAAGAAGGTCAACAAGGCGTGGCTGCACGACCACATCAACGACCCCTACGTCAAGCTGGCCCAGAGAGAGGGCTATCGGGCCCGTGCGGCCTACAAGCTCAAGGAAATCGATGAAACGCTGGGCCTGATCAAGCCCGGCAGCCTGGTGGTGGACCTGGGTTCGACGCCCGGGGCCTGGAGCCAGTATGTGCGCCGCCGGCTCTCGCCGGCCGGGGCGGCGGTGGGCGCGCTCAACGGCACCATCATCGCCCTGGACATCCTGCCGATGGAGCCGATCGAAGGGGTTCATTTCCTGCTGGGCGATTTCGGTGAAGCCGGGGTGCTGGATCGGCTGGAGCAGGCCATGCAGTCGCGCCTGGCCGATGTGGTGCTGTCCGACATGGCGCCCAACCTCTCGGGCATCGAGTCGGTGGATGCCGCCCGGGTGGAACAGCTGATCGAACTGGCGATCGATTTCAGCCTGCGGCACCTCAAGCCCGAAGGGGCGCTGGTGGCCAAGGTGTTCCATGGCAGCGGTTATAACGAAGTGCTGGCCCTGTTCAAGGCCAATTTCCGGATCGTCAAGCCGATCAAGCCCAAAGCCTCACGCGACCGTTCCTCCGAGACCTTTCTGATCGGCATCGGCCTTAAAAAACCGGCCCAAACGTCAGCAGCGGGTCAATAAAATCGTCCAGAATCCCCCAATTCCCTCGTCGCCGCAATGGCTGTCACAGGGAAAATCAATCGATCAGCGCCTTGAAACGCCTAAAATGGCACTCAGATACGTATTCTTAACGCTTCCATACTGGAGCCTCGCTTGAATAATCAGTGGTTTTCGAAAATTGCCGTCTGGCTGGTGATTGCGCTCGTGCTGTTCACTGTTTTCAAACAGTTCGACACGCGCGGCACGGCCGGTGCCGCTTCTCTGGGCTATTCCGACTTCCTGGAAGAAGTGCGCGGCAAGCGCATCAAGAGCGCCATCATCCAGGAAGGCCAGGGCGGCACCGAGATCGTGGCCGTCACCAGCGATGACCGCAAGGTCAAGACCACGGCCACTTACCTGGACCGCGGCCTGGTGGGCGACCTGATCGCCAACGGCGTCAAGTTCGATGTCAAGCCGCGTGAAGAAGGCTCCCTGCTCATGACCCTGCTGGTCAGTTGGGGCCCGATGCTGCTGCTGATCGGTGTCTGGGTCTATTTCATGCGCCAGATGCAGGGCGGCGGCAAGGGCGGGGCTTTCAGTTTCGGCAAGTCCAAGGCCCGCTTGCTCGATGAGAACGCCAACCAGGTCACGTTTGCCGACGTGGCCGGCTGCGACGAGGCCAAGGAAGAGGTCAAGGAGGTCGTGGACTTCCTGAAAGACCCGCAGAAATTCCAGAAACTCGGCGGCCGCATTCCGCGCGGCCTGTTGCTGGTCGGCCCGCCGGGCACCGGCAAGACGCTGCTGGCCAAGGGCATTGCCGGCGAAGCCAAGGTGCCGTTCTTCAGCATCTCGGGCTCCGACTTTGTCGAGATGTTCGTCGGCGTCGGTGCCTCCCGCGTGCGCGACATGTTCGAAAACGCCAAGAAAAACGCTCCCTGCATCATCTTCATCGACGAGATCGACGCCGTCGGGCGCCAGCGCGGCGCCGGTCTGGGCGGCGGCAATGACGAGCGTGAGCAGACCCTGAATCAGATGCTGGTCGAGATGGACGGCTTCGAGACCAATCTGGGCGTGATCGTGGTGGCGGCCACCAACCGGCCCGACATCCTGGACGCGGCCTTGCTGCGCCCGGGCCGTTTCGACCGGCAGGTGTATGTGACGCTGCCCGACATCCGCGGCCGCGAGCAGATCCTCAATGTGCACATGCGCAAGATCCCGATCGGCCAGGACGTCAACGCGAGCGTGATTGCACGCGGCACGCCCGGCATGAGCGGTGCCGATCTGGCCAACCTGTGCAACGAGGCGGCCCTGATGGCGGCACGCCGCAATGCCCGCGTGGTCGAGATGCAGGACTTCGAGAAGGCCAAGGACAAGATCCTCATGGGCCCGGAGCGCAAGAGCATGGTGATGCCCGAGGAAGAGCGCCGCAACACGGCTTACCACGAGTCGGGTCATGCGCTGATCGGCAAACTGCTGCCCAAATGCGACCCGGTGCACAAGGTCACCATCATCCCGCGTGGCCGCGCCCTGGGCGTGACCATGAGCCTGCCGGCGCAGGACCGCTACAGCTACGACAGCGAATACATGCTGAATCAGATCAGCATGCTGTTCGGTGGCCGCATTGCCGAGGAAGTGTTCATGAAGCAGATGACCACCGGCGCCAGCAACGACTTTGAACGTGCCACGCACATTGCGCGCGACATGGTGACCCGCTACGGCATGACCGACGCACTGGGCCCGATGGTCTATGCCGAGAACGAGGGCGAAGTGTTCCTCGGCCGCTCGGTCACCAAGACCACCAATATGAGCGAGCAGACCATGCAGAAGGTCGATGCCGAGGTGCGCCGCATCATCGACCAGCAATACTCGCAGGCGCGCAAGCTGATCGAGGACAACCAGGACAAGATGCATGCCATGGCCAAGGCCCTGCTGGAGTGGGAAACCATTGACAGCGAGCAGCTCGATGACATCATGGCCGGCAAGGAACCCCGTGCGCCGAAGGACTGGACGCCGCGTGCTCCCTCCTCCGATGGCGGCAGCGGTTCCGGTGGCACGCCGGCGGTGAAGACCGATCCGTCCCCCACGGCGGCCTGAAGGCCCGGCGGGTCATCACACAACGGGGCTGGCTGCCCCGTTTTCTTTTGCCCTGAGGGACCCGGAGAGCACCATGATCTGGCAAACCACGCGTTTTTCCATCGACCTGTCCCGCCCACAGGTCATGGGCATCGTCAACGTCACGCCGGACTCCTTTTCCGATGGCGGGCAGCATGCCTCGACCCGTTCCGCCCTGGCCCACTGCGAGCAGTTGTTGAAGGACGGGGCCGATATCCTCGACATCGGCGGCGAATCCACCCGTCCCGGCGCCCCCCCGGTACCGCTCGAAGAAGAACTGGCGCGGGTGCTGCCAGTGTTGCGCGAGGCGGTCAGGCTCGGGGTGCCGCTGTCGGTCGATACCTACAAGCCGCAGCTCATGCAGGCCGTGCTGGACCTGGGGGCCGACATCATCAACGACATCTGGGCCCTGCGCTGGACCGACGCCCCGGGCGCACCCGACGGCCGGCAGGTGGTGGCACGCCACCCGAATTGCGGCGTCTGCCTGATGCACATGCACCGCGAGCCGCAAACCATGCAGCAGGCCCCGATGGAAGGGGACGTGGTGCCGCAGGTGCGATCGTTCTTGCGGCAATCGGCGCTGGAGCTGCAAGGGCTGGGGGTGGCCAAGAACCGGATCGTGCTGGACCCCGGCATCGGCTTTGGCAAGACCGTGCAGCAGAATTTCTCCCTGCTGGCACGCCAGCCGGAACTGCTGCAGGACGGCTACCCGCTGCTGGCGGGCTGGTCGCGCAAATCATCGCTGGCTGCGGTCACCGGCATCGACCCGGAAGCGCCGCCGCTGGCCGGTGCCGTGCATGCCCGTATGGTGCCCAGCGTGGCGGCCGCCCTGCTGGCGGTCGAACGCGGCGCCCATGTCGTGCGCGTGCATGATGTGCGCGAGACAGTGCAGGCTTTGAAGGTGCTGGATGCTATAAAATAAATAGCATATTGAATTCGGGGATGGAACCATGAGCAGAAAGTTTTTCGGTACCGATGGCATTCGCGGCACGGTGGGGCAGGCCCCGATCACGCCCGACTTCGTGTTGCGGCTGGCGCATGCAGTCGGCCGGGTGCTCAAGCGCACCGAGGCGCGTCCGACCGTTTTGATTGGCAAGGACACCCGGATTTCCGGCTATATGCTGGAGAGCGCGCTGGAGTCCGGTTTCAACTCGGCCGGTGTCGA
>Ga0210129_1000108_pt1 | contig 22918 bp, 17 predicted proteins | sample WestPond_Cattail_2_FD_185582 | JGI IMG/M metagenome (GOLD analysis project Ga0210129, IMG submission 185582) | Wetland microbial communities from the San Francisco Bay, California, USA, that impact long-term carbon sequestration -... | ecosystem: Environmental > Aquatic > Marine > Wetlands ... | reverse complement strand
CATTCAATAAGCTTTTTATTATGATGCTAAAATAATATTTTATGGTAATATGGACAAATATTTACATAGGTATTATTGCGGATTATCATAAAATATAATACGCTGGATGCCGGGTTGAAATATATTTTACGCAGTAATACGTCCAAGTCGAATTATTATACTATTGTGGATGACGTTTATACAATGAACGACTCCACCAGCCTAAATTATAAAAATAATAATGATATACTTGCCGCTTATGCCGAATATAGTTTGCATGCCAACAAGCTTAGCGGAAAGGCCGGTCTGCGCTACGAACATACATGGCAAAGCGTGAAATACATTAAAGGAATAGGCAGTGATTTCAATCTTAATTACGGCAACTTGGTGCCTTCCGCCAATATATCATACAGTTTAGGACAATCAAGTAATATCGGGTTGACGTATAACTTGCGTATCAGCCGACCGGGCATTAGCATGTTGAATCCTTATGTCGATAAATCCGACCCAACAGCATTGTCTTACGGTAACACGAACTTAAAATGTGAAGAAGCCCATAACATCAGCGCCGTCTACAATCTGTTTACTTCCAAATGGATGGTAAATCTTACTTTACGCCAAAGCTTTTGCAACAATGCCATTGAACAATACAGTTTTTATAAGAATAACTTGTTGAACACCACCTACGGCAATGTAGGTAAGAACTCGCGAACGGGACTTAATGCATACATTAACTGGAATGCAACCCCCAAAACACGCTTTACTTTTAATGGAAGTGTATCTTACAACGACATGCGCAGTGATGCCTTGGGTTATTCAAATAGCGGATGGCAAAGCAGCATTATGTGCGGGTTGCAGCAAACATTGCCATGGAAGGTTCGTGCGAGTCTGAATCTGATGTCTTCAACCAAAAGTTACAACTTGCAAGGCTATAGCACAGGATTTGAAGCTTTGATGGGAAGCCTGAGCCGATCGTTTTGCAAAGACCGTCTTAACATAAGTGTCTTTGGCTTAACACCTTTGTCAGGTAGTACTATTAACATGAAATCTTATACGACTGGAAAAAACTACACCAATCGTTCCGACATGGAATTTCCACTTCGCATTCTTTCATTTAGTTTAAGTTATACTTTCGGTCGCCAAACAATGGTCAAGAAAGCTCAACATAGCATTACAAACGAAGATATAAAAAATACGGAGTCAAAGTCTGAAAGTGTAGGCAATATGATTGAGAAGTAAAAGATCATAATCATCTTTGTAAATAGAGCACAAGTATGATAGTGAATATGAAACATTCCAGATTTAATCTGTATATGGTTGGTATACAAGTTGCTTTATGGGTTGCCATTTTGATTACCCCGGCAGGCATTGCATACATCACTTCACACTCCACATCCATGGCCTTAGGCATATTCAAAGGCTGGATGGGATATACTCTATTGATGTCTGTTCTTTATTTCTTGAATTTTTATTTTATAGTACCGAACTTTTTGTTCAAAAAGCGAACTGTATGGTTTTTTGTTATAAATCTTGCGTTACTGATAGCCATATCATTGTGTTTATTTTTGCCGGGGTGGCTAAAAATCAATAAAGATGTGCGCCCTGCTTACTTGTCTTTTACGGTTGTAGCTTTCTTCATGGACATAATGGTGCTGGGTTGTGCAACAGGCTTTCGATATACCATTCGTTGGAATGACATGCAGATGCGGCTTAAGGAGGAAAAGCAGAAAAGTGCTGAAGCTGAACTGACATGGCTTAAGAGCCAACTTAATCCGCATTTCCTTTTTAACACGTTGAACAATATATCAAGCCTTGTGCAGATTGATGCCGATGTGGCACAAGAAAGTATAGGACAATTGAGCGACCTGCTCCGGTATACGTTGTACGAATCTAATGATAAGGAAGTACCGCTACAGGGGGAGATAGAGTTTATGAACAATTATATAGATTTGATGAAGTTGCGTTACAACGATTTGGTGGATGTACAAGTGGAAATGCAACCTCCGGTCGGTTCGATGACAATTGCTCCGTTGCTTTTCATATCTTTGATTGAGAATGCATTCAAGCATGGAGTGAACAGCAGAAAACCGTCTTTCGTACATATCAAGCTGGAAACGCAACCCGGACGAATAATTTTTACGGTGCAGAATAGCTTTTTCCCAAAGGTAAATGTCAACCGCATCGGTTCGGGCATTGGCATTGAGAACTTGAAACGAAGATTGGATTTAGCTTACCACAACAGGTATGAATATATACAAAGACAGACTAATGATGTCTATTTTGCACAAGTAATCATTAACCAAAAAACAAAAGAAGAATGAGGAACCTGACATGTATGATAGTGGATGATGAGCCTTTAGCTGTCAAGATGTTGGAAAACTATGTAGGGCGCACATCCGATTTGACGTTGATAGCATCATATAACGACCCGGTTAAAGCCTTGTCCGCTTTGGACGAGCATTCGGTCGATATAGTATTTTTGGACATACAGATGCCAGATTTGGACGGGCTTAACTTCTCACGCATGGTACCTGCAACCGTAAAGATAATATTCACAACTGCTTTTAAGCAATATGCTTTTGACAGTTATGAAGTGAATGCAATTGATTTCTTGTTGAAGCCTATTCGTTATCAAAAGTTTTTGAAAGCCGTTGAAAAGGTGCGCGAACGGATTGAAGGCTCTGCACCCAAGGACGAACGCACCAGTATGTACATACGGGTAAATGAAACCCTTAAGCAAATAGATTTCTCAAAGATACAATACGTTACAGGATTAAAGGATTACGTGCGTATTGCTGTTGAAGGTGAGCAAATTCCGCTAACTACCCACTTAACCATGACATCAGTTGAAAACATGTTGCCTAAAGACCGTTTTATGCGTGTAACCCGTTCATACATTGTAGCGTTGGACAAAATAAGGAGCGTTGACCGTAACAATTGCATTTATATTGCAAATGAAGTAATACATGTCACAGACGCATATAAAGAAGAATTTCTTAAGTATCTGAAAACAAAGCTTCCACAATAGGTTTTTTCTTATTATATTGGAAAAGATGCCAAATATTATCTATCTTTGCGAAAAATTAAAATAGATAATAAAATACGGTCATCATGGAATATAATTTCAGCGAGATTGAAAAGAAATGGCAAAAAAAATGGGTCGAGAATAAAACGTACCATGTTGTAGAAGACGAAACAAAGAAGAAATACTATGTACTGAATATGTTTCCTTATCCCTCCGGTGCGGGTTTGCATGTTGGGCATCCGTTGGGATATATTGCTACAGATATTTATGCCCGTTACAAACGGTTACAAGGATTTAATGTTCTTAATCCGATGGGATATGATGCATACGGGCTTCCAGCAGAACAATATGCCATTCAGACCGGACAACATCCTGCAATTACAACAACAAACAATATAAACCGTTATCGCAGCCAATTGGATAAGATTGGCTTTTCTTTCGATTGGGACCGCGAAGTACGTACGTGCGACCCCGGATATTATCACTGGACACAGTGGGCTTTCATCCGTATGTTCAACAGTTATTATGATAAAGACCTGGACAAAGCCCAACCGATAGATAAACTTATAGAGAAGTTTGAAACCACAGGTACTGAAGGCATTAACGCTGCTTGCAGCGAAGAACTTTTGTTTACTGCCGACGAATGGAAAGCCAAGGACGAAAAGGCAAAAAGCGATGCTTTGATGAATTGGCGTATAGCTTATCTTGGAGATTCGGTTGTTAACTGGTGTCCGAAGTTAGGTACGGTGCTTGCCAATGATGAAGTTGTTGAAGGAATTTCGTTGCGCGGCGGTTATCCTGTTGTGCAGAAGAAGATGCGCCAATGGTGCTTGCGTATATCGGCATACGCCCAACGCCTGCTTGACGGATTGGACACTATCGAATGGACAGATTCGCTTAAAGAGACACAACGTAACTGGATAGGGCGTAGCGAAGGTACTGAAATGCAGTTCAAAGTAAAAGACAGCGACGTTGAGTTTACTATTTTCACTACGCGTGCAGATACTATCTTCGGTGTTACATTCATGGTACTTGCCCCGGAAAGTGAGTTGGTTGCCGAGTTGACTACTCCGGCTCAACAAACAGACGTGAAGGCATATTTGGAAAGAACAAAGAAAAGAACCGAACGTGAACGTATTGCCGACCGCAAGGTTACGGGAGTATTCTCAGGTTCGTATGCTATAAATCCGTTGACAAATGAAGCTATTCCCATTTGGATTAGCGATTATGTATTGGCAGGATACGGCACGGGAGCCATTATGGCCGTACCGGCGCACGACAGTCGCGACTATGCTTTTGCCAAAGAGTTCGGCCTTGAAATTCGTCCGCTGATTGAAGGATGCGACGTCAGCGAGGAGAGCTTTGATGCCAAGGACGGCATAATGATGAATTCACCCAAGCCGGGACAAGAGAAGGAAGGACAACTTAATCTCAACGGCATGACAGTGAAAGAGGCAATTGCAGCAACAAAGAAGTACGTAACCGAGAATAATCTCGGGCGAGTAAAGATAAACTACCGCCTGCGCGATGCCATCTTTAGTCGCCAACGTTATTGGGGTGAACCGTTCCCGGTGTATTACAAAGACGGAATACCTCATGTTTTAAGTGATGACGAACTGCCTCTTGAATTGCCTGAAATAGACAAATATTTACCGACGGAAACCGGCGAACCGCCATTGGGACGCGCCAAGAACTGGAAGACAAAAGAAGGTTATCCGTTGGAACTCAATACTATGCCGGGTTTTGCAGGTTCATCTGCATACTATCTTCGTTACATGGATCCGCATAACAATAAGGCGTTGGTTTCGGAAAAGGCCGACCGTTATTGGCAGAATGTCGATTTGTACGTGGGAGGTACCGAGCATGCAACAGGGCACTTGATATATTCGCGCTTCTGGAACAAGTTTTTATTTGATTTAGGAGTTTCGGTTAAGGAAGAGCCGTTCCAAAAACTGGTTAATCAGGGAATGATTCAGGGACGAAGCAACTTCGTTTACCGAATTAAAGATACAAACACTTTTGTTTCTCTCGGGTTGAAAGACAAATATGATACTACGCCAATACATGTTAACGTAAATATTGTATCGAATGATATATTGGACGTTGAGGCTTTCAAGAAGTGGAGACCGGAATATAACAATGCAGAGTTTGTATTGGAAAACGGCAAGTATGTCTGCGGTTGGGCTGTTGAAAAGATGAGCAAGTCGATGTTCAACGTCGTTAATCCCGATATGATTGTTGAGAAATACGGCGCCGACACACTGCGCATGTACGAGATGTTCCTCGGGCCTGTTGAGCAATCGAAACCGTGGGATACTAACGGAATAGACGGTGTTCACCGTTTCTTGCGCAAATTCTGGTTCTTATTCTGGAACAAGGCCGACGAGTTTATCCCCGTCGACGGTGAAGCCACGAAAGAAGAGTTGAAAAGCATTAACAAACTGATAAAGAAAGTAACCGGAGATATAGAGAGTTTCTCATACAACACTTCTATCAGTGCATTCATGATTTGCGTAAACGAACTCACAGCTTTGACGTGCAACAACAAGCAGGTGTTGAGTGACTTGGTTGTGCTTATTGCTCCGTTTGCCCCGCACATTGCCGAGGAGTTATGGGAAGCATTGGGACATACGGCATCCGTTTGCGATGCACAATGGCCTGTGTGCAATGAAGAATATCTGAAAGAAGATTCCGTTAAATACACAATCTCGTTTAACGGCAAAGCTCGTTTCTCCATTGATTTCCCTGTCGACATTGACCGCGAAGCCATTGAAAAGACGGTACTTGCGCATGACGATTCACAGAAATGGATTGCCGGGAAGAATATCAGGAAGATTATCGTTGTTCCGAATAAGATTGTGAACGTTGTAGTCGGCTGAAAATAAGAATATATTATATGAGTAAAATTGGTAAGACTATTATCCTTCGTGAATTTAGGGACTATTTGTTGATAACATTAGGTCTTGTTAGTTATGCACTGGGTTGGACAACCTTTCTATTACCGTATAAAGTAACAACCGGTGGTGTTACGGGTATTGCCGCTATCATATTTTATGCGACCGGAATACCTATTCAGTGGAGTTACTTCGCCATAAATGTAGTGCTGCTTATTTTTGCCCTTAAGATTCTTGGGCCTAAGTTCAGCATAAAGACGATATATGCCGTTTTTATGTTGACCTTCATGCTGTGGTTTTTCCAGAAGGTAACCGGCACCACTCAATGGTTGGGACCTAATCAGGACTTCATGGCTTGCATATTGGGCGCAGCATTGTGCGGCATCGGACTGGGCGTCGTTTATGTGAACAACGGCAGTACCGGCGGAACCGACATCATTGCCGCCGTCGTTACTAAGTTCCGTGACGTCACTTTCGGGCGGATGATACTTTATTGCGACATCTTCATCATAGCATCTTGTTATTTTGTGTTTTATGATTGGAAACGGGTAGTTTTCGGTTATTGTACCATGGCGGTAATGAGTTACGTACTTGACATGGTTGTGAACAGTGCGCGCCGTTCTGTGCAGTTTATTATCTTCTCGTCACATTATCAGGAGATAGCGGACAGCATAACGCACGATTGCAATCGTGGCGTCACCATACTAAACGGTATGGGATGGTACAGCAAAGAACCCATGAACGTGATATGCGTACTTGCCAAAAAGAGCCAAAGCACACAGATATTCCGTTTGGTAAAAGATATTGACCCTAATGCTTTCGTTTCGCAAAGCGACGTTATCGGTGTTTACGGAAACGGATTCGACAATATCAAAGTGAAATAAAAGAATATTTTATGAAACAGAAACTTGTATTCGCCACCAACAATAATAATAAGTTACGCGAGGTAAAGGCCATTCTTAAGGATAAGATAGAGCTGTTGTCGCTGAAAGATATCAATTGCAATGTGGATATTCCCGAAACGGCAGATACCATTCCCGGAAATGCAAAGCTGAAAGCGAAGTATGTAAATGTTCATTACGATATGAATTGTTTTGCGGACGACACCGGTCTTGAGGTAGAAGCTTTGGATGGTGCTCCGGGAGTTTATTCCGCCAGATATGCGGGCGAAGACAAGAGCAGTGAGGCAAACATGCAGAAGTTGTTGCATGAGTTGGACGGTAAGGAAAACAGAAAAGCTCAATTCAAAACTGTCGTTGCCTTAATCCTTGACGGCAAAGTATATTTATTTGAGGGAATCATCAAAGGCGAAATCATAAAAGAAAAAAGAGGCAATAAAGGATTCGGATATGATCCTATTTTCGTCCCGGAAGGATATGATCAGACGTTTGCCGAAATGGGCGATGAGATAAAAAATAAGATAAGTCACCGAGCCCTTGCCATAAACAAGTTATGCGAGTTCCTTGAAAAGAACATCTGATTTTCGAGGAATAATCACTTTCCAAATCACTCTATATACATAATTTGTCGCAGACATTTCATGTTTCAGAAAGCCGATGAATAAAGCTTTTGTCGACTGACACCCTGAAGACTTCAACTCTGTGCCAACCTTTCAGTAAGAAGCCGTTGCACTGAACCCTTCAGCCTTAAGCAAGTCTACTATTCTGTCAAGTTCCGGATGCGAGGCCTTCTTTAAATCATGGTCGGGCGTTTCGCGGTCGATTGTGTAAATCATCACCTGTTGAGGCTTTATTTCCTTAACTGCATTCAGCCAGGGCAGCACATATTTATCTCCGGTGTTGTCAACGTCGATTCCTTTGAACGTACCTTTCATAAACATTGTTTGAATGATGATATGCCCGTTGAACGACTTCATGTCTTCGATTATTCCCTGCAAGTTGTATTTGCCTGTGGGGCGGTTTATCGTTTTTATGTATGATAAATCGGCGGTATCCAACTTTAAGATATTATCGTCAACCAACATCAAGGCGTCATGCACGCTTTGCTTGTGAATCTTTGTCGAGTTGCTCAGTACTGCCACTTTTGCCTTCGGGCAATGTTTGTTTCGCAGAGCAACGGTATCTTTTACGATGTCAAGAAAATCGGGATGCATTGTCGGTTCGCCGTTTCCTGCAAAAGTTATCACATCCGGCAATTGTTTGTCGTTTGCCATAATCTCCAACTGCTTTTCGAGCGCCGTTTTCACCTCTTCGCGAGTAGGCAAGGGACGTGTCGGTTTACGGTCGGCATTAAATCCGCACTCGCAGTATATGCAATCGAAGGTGCAAAATTTGCCGTCGGACGGCAACAGGTTAACACCTAATGATATGCCCAGTCGGCGCGAATGTACAGGTCCGAATATCGGTGACGGATAAATAACTGTTGACATAATTCTTCCTTTCTTTATATTGGGCTACAAAGTTACATCTTTTATTATGCAAGTGTTCTTTTTCTTTCTTTATTTGTGTTGCAACTCGTTTCATACCGTACATTTCATATTTTATATGCAAACAATTACTTGTTTCATCGTGGGCAATACCATATTTTATAGTGTTAAACACCGTATTTGTTCAGCGTGTTTTTCATTTCTTACGTACGTGAGAATGTCTTTTTACGTTCGTAAGAATATCTTTTTACATACGTGAGAATGTCTTTTTACGTACGTAAGAAATGGAAGTCACGCTTAAGAGTTACGGCAAACATGTCGGTGAGTTACGGTAAACACGGTATACATTAACGCAAATTATGCCGGTAAACCTATGCAATGTTGCATGTTTACTAACCTGTTATCGCACAGTTATTTGAATAAAAAACAAACAATACTAAAGATATTGCAGAATATGTCTTATCTTTGCATCCTTATAGGTATGGTAAATATGAATTTATGAATTCATCGAATTTTACACACATTTTGACTGACGCGGTAGATAAACTTTCTGAAAGTGACTCGTATAAAGGGATGATGCACCAGCATAAAGACGGAGAGCCGTTGCCTTCAGCGAAGAATTTAGAAGAGATTATTGATTTATCGCGCGCTATTTTATTCCCCGGATATTATGGGAATAGTACTATTAACAGCCAAACAATAGCATATCACATCGGTGTGAATGTTGAACGACTTTTCGACTTGCTGAGCAGGCAGATTCTTGCAGGACTTTGCTTCAACAAAGAGGAAAATAATGAAGATGATACGTCAAGCTGCCGTGGCGAAGCCCAACGAATAGCTTCTGAATTTATAAGTAAACTGCCCGCCTTGCGAAAAATTTTGGCAAGTGACGTAGTTGCTGCGTATAATGGCGACCCGGCCGCAAAGAGTTATGGTGAGGTGATATGTTGCTATCCTGCAATAAAAGCCATATCCAATTACCGTATTGCACATATTTTACTTAATCTTAATGTTCCGCTTATCCCGCGTATCATCACGGAGATGGCGCATAGCGAGACGGGTATCGACATTCATCCCGGCTCACGCATAGGCTCCCACTTCACTATTGACCACGGTACGGGCGTGGTTATAGGCGAGACGTGTATCATAGGAAATAATGTAAAACTTTACCAGGGCGTGACGTTAGGGGCGAAAAGTTTTCCGCTCGATGATGACGGCATGCCGATTAAGGGCATCCCGCGTCACCCGATTATAGAGGATAATGTGATAATATATTCTAATTCAACGATATTAGGTAGAATAACTATCGGACATGATGCGACAATTGGCGGTAATATATGGGTTACGGACGATGTGCCCGCCAATGCGAAACTAATGCAAGACTTAGCAAAGAAATATAAAAGAATTTGATGGAGCAAGAATTTCAGATGATTGCTAAAACGTTTCAAGGTTTGGAAAATGTTTTAGCCGAAGAATTGACTAACTTAGGTGCCAATAATATTCAGATTGGACGACGTATGGTCTCTTTCACGGGAGACAAGGGAATGATGTATCGTGCTAATTTCTACTTACGGACGGCCGTACGTATTTTGAAGCCTATTAAAGAGTTTGATGCAAAGGATGCCGACGAGGTATATGAGGTGATAAAGGCGATGAAGTGGGAGGATATTCTGGATATTCATCAGACGTTTGCCATTGATTCGGTGGTGTATAGCGAGGAATTCAGACACTCAAAGTTTGTTGCTTACAAGGTGAAGGATGCCATAGTGGACTATTTTCGTGAAAAGTTTAACGAACGTCCTTCGGTCAGAATAAATAATCCGGATATTCAACTCAATATCCACATTTCCGAAACTCACTGTACGCTTTCACTCGATTCGTCGGGTGAATCGCTGCATCGCCGCGGTTATCGCCAGGAGGCTGTTGAGGCTCCTTTGAACGAAGTTCTTGCAGCAGGCATGATATTGATGACCGGTTGGCGTGGCGAGTGTGACTTGATTGATCCCATGTGCGGTTCCGGTACCATTCCTATTGAAGCGGCATTGATTGCCCGCAATATCGCGCCCGGAGTCTTTCGCAAAGGTTATGCTTTTGAAAAGTGGCCTGACTTCAACGAAGATATGTTTCAGGAGATATACAATGATGATTCACTTGAACGTGAGCAGACATGCCATATTTACGGATATGACAACAATGCAAATGCAATTGCCATAGCTACAAACAATATCAAAGCTGCCGGAGTATCAAAAAACATTGAGCTGAAGCTGCAATCGCTTGAAAACTTTCAGCAACCTGAGAATAAATCAATTATTATCACGAATCCTCCTTACGGCGAGCGTATATCAACTAACGACTTACTTGGATTATATGATAAGTTAGGCGAACGCTTGAAGCATGCTTTCATCGGTAATGAAGCCTGGGTGCTGAGCTATCGCCGCGAATGTTTCGATGAGATTGGGCTTAGACCTTCGGATCGTATCCCTTTGTTCAACGGACCACTTGAATGCGAATATCGCAAATATGAAATATTCGGAGGCAAATATGTCTCTTTCAAAGAAGAACATCCCAATGATGATCGTGAGCATAATCGCTATAAAGTGGAAAGGCCTCGTAATACTTCGCACCAGGAATACAGGCCTCACAGAGATAGCGACCGTCCACGCAGAGATGATGACAGACGGCCTCACAGAGACTTTGACCGACCTCGCCGGGATGATGACCGTCCACACCGTTACGGCGACCGCCAGCATCGCGACATTGACAGGCGCGACGGCGATCACGGACACAGAAGTTTCGGGAGTCGCGACGACTCAAAAGAAAGACATTATCCGAGAAAGAGTTATAGAGACGATAGAAAAGATAATAGAGAAGAATGAAAAAGTTAGTTATGGCTTTATGTGCAACATTAGCGATGTCAACTTCAATGTCTGCTCAACAACAACAAACTCCGGCCTTGGGATTAGAGGATTTGATTCCGGGCGGTGCCACGCATTGGAAGTACGTTCCCAAAAGCATTTATGGATTACAATGGTGGGGTGATACTTGCATCTTGCCTTCGGATGAAGACGTTACGGCCGTTAATCCGGCAACCGGTAAGAAGACTCAACTCTTTACACTTGACGAAATAAATTCGGCGTTGGCGGCAAAAGATTTGGGCAAGTTGTTTCATTTCAACAACGCTACATATCCTTATCCAGATAAGAAGATTGTAGTTCTCCAAATGCCGAAACATATTGTAGAATATGATTTCGGTAAAAAAGAAATTGTTTCCGTTGTCACACCGGGTGATAATGCCGACAATTGGGATTTCTGTTCTGCAAGCAACATTCTTGCTTATACCGTAGGTGATAATTTGTTTGTAGTCGATGCAGACGGCAAAACTCATGCAGTAGCCAATGAAACGAAAGACGGAATAGTTTGCGGCAAGTCGGTACATCGCGAAGAGTTCGGCATTACAAAAGGTACTTTCTGGAGTCCGAAAGGACATCTTCTTGCATTTTACCGCATGGACGAGAGCATGGTGGCGCAATATCCTCTTGTAGACATAGATACGCGTATTGCAACGGTACAAAACATTCGCTATCCGATGGCTGGAATGACTAGCCACAAAGTGAGCATCGGCATATATAATCCTGCTACCGAACAAACGGTATTTTTAAAGACTTGCGACCCAACCGACAGATACTTCACTAATATTTCGTGGAGTCCCGACGAAAAGAAAATATATGTCATAGAATTGAATCGCGGTCAAAACCACTCACAATTGATATGTTATAACGCAATAACCGGCGAAAAAGAAAAGATACTATACGAAGAAACCAACGCTAAATACGTGGAGCCTCTCCATCCTTTAACCTTTCTACCGTGGAATAATAATCAATTCATTTACCAAAGCCAGAAAGACGGTTTTAACCATCTGTATATTTTCAATACGGATGGCAAACAGCTTTGTCAATTGACGAAAGGTAGATGGCTTGTACAAAATATCGACGGCTTCAATGCCGGCAAGAAAACCGTATTGATAACAACTACCGGCATATCTCCGTTGCAAAGCAATGCAGCTGAAGTGGATATGAAAGGTCATGTCACTTATTACGGCACTTGCAGTACTGGAGTTGAAGATATGAAAATCAGCAAGTCGGGCAAGTATGCCATTGATTCGTATTCGTCTCCTGCGGTGCCTCATGATATTGATTTGGTTACGGTGGCTTCGAAGAAGGCAATAAATTTATTTAAAGCTCCCAATCCATACGAAGGCATAAGCATGCCGGGTATTACTCTCGGTACGATAAAAGCTGCTGATGGCGTAACGGATTTATACTATAGAATGGTGAAACCGAATAACTTCGACCCGAACAAAAAATATCCTGTTATCATATATGTTTACGGCGGTCCTCATGCGCAAATGATTCACAATAATTGGATGTATGATGTTCGCGGATGGGATTTGTACATGGCTGAAAAAGGATATATAATGTTTACGCTTGACAACCGTGGAAGCGAGAATAGGGGATTTGATTTTGAAAGCTGTACTTTTCATCATCTTGGCGTAGATGAATGCAAAGACCAGATGAAAGGAGTTGAGTTTCTTAAGTCGTTGCCATACGTTGACAGTACACGTATGGGTATTCACGGATGGAGCTTCGGCGGTCACATGACGGTGGCAATGACGCTTCGTCATCCGGGAGTGTTCAAGGCAGCAGTTGCCGGAGGTCCGGTTATCGACTGGAAATATTACGAAGTGATGTACGGTGAGCGTTATATGGGCACCCCGCAAAATAATCCTGACGGCTACAAAGAAACCGATTTAAAGAACTTGGCCGGCAATCTCAAAGACCATTTGCTTATCATTCATGACTATAACGACAAGACGTGCGTACCGCAACACTCTTTCTCTTTCCTGAAAGCATGTGTTGAAGCTCGTACTTATCCCGATTTCTTTACGTACCCGGGTCATGAACACAATGTATTGGGTCGCGATCGTGTTCATTTGCATGAGAAGATTACCCGTTATTTTGAAGATTACTTGAAATAAATAAAAAATATATACAATGAAACTGTTATTACTTGGCTCCGGTGGCCGTGAACATGCGCTTGCATGGAAAATTGCTCAAAGTCCTAAAGTAGAAAAGCTTTATATTGCTCCCGGTAATGCCGGTACTGCAAATGCAGGTGAAAACGTGAACATAGCAGTCGGTGATTTTGATGCTATAAAGGATTTTGTAGTTTCGCACGGCGTAGGTATGGTTATTGTAGGCCCGGAAGTTCCTTTGGTAGAAGGTATAACCGATTTCTTTGCCAAAGACCCGGTGCTAAAAGACGTTGCAGTTATCGGTCCTTCAAAGGCCGGTGCTGAGCTTGAAGGTAGTAAGGAGTTTGCCAAAGGTTTTATGAGTCGCTACGGAATACCTACGGCAAAATACCGCAGTTTCAATAAACAAACAATAAAAGATGCTTATGCATTCCTTGAAACGCTGAGTGCGCCATACGTGCTGAAAGCCGATGGACTGTGTGCAGGCAAAGGAGTGCTGATTGTGCCAACGCTTGATGAAGCAAAGAAAGAACTTGATGAAATGCTCGGCGGTATGTTCGGAGAAGCATCAGGTACGGTGGTAATAGAAGAGTTTCTGTCGGGTATCGAATGTTCGGTGTTTGTGTTGTCAGACGGCAAGCATTATAAAATACTGCCTGTTGCAAAAGACTACAAACGCATAGGCGAGGGCGATAAAGGTTTGAACACCGGCGGTATGGGTTCGGTTTCTCCTGTTCCGTTTGCCAATTCCACGTTTATGAAAAAAGTGGAAGACAGGATAGTGATACCTACAATTGAAGGATTGCAAGAAGAAAACATCTCATACAAAGGATTTATCTTCTTAGGTTTGATAAACGTCGCCAATGAACCTATGGTTATCGAATACAACGTGAGAATGGGCGACCCTGAAACGGAAAGCGTGATGCTTCGTATTAAGAGCGATTTTGTTGATTTGCTTGAAGGCGTTGCAGAAGGTAATCTTGACAAACGCAAATTGGAAATAGACGACCGCAACGTAGTATGTGTAATGCTTGTTTCCGGCGGTTATCCCGAAGCATATAAAAAGGGTTATCCGATAACCGGTATAGAGAACGTCAAGGATAGTATTGTATTCCATGCCGGCACCGCGCTCAAAGACGGACAAGTTGTTACCAACGGAGGACGCGTAATAGCGGTCAGCTCTTACGGAGAGAACCAACAAGAGGCTTTGGAGAAATCGTTCAAGAGTGCGGAACTTATCAATTTCGAAAAGAAATATTACCGTCACGATATAGGGTTTGATTTGAAATATTGAAGTAAACATGGAAAATGATTCCTTTCAACAACAAGTAATAACAGGACGGTTATCGCTGCCGGCGGTAATTATTTTCGCGGTGTTATTATGCTTTTTCATACCTGAAACCAAGCCTGTTGTTGAAACTGAATATTCGTCGTTATGGGAAGTGCTGAACAAATATTTCGTTTTAAACGACTTTGTCTTGCGCATAATCAATTTCTGTTTATTCTTGTTCGCCGGATTATCAATGTTAATTATCGACCATGCTTATTCTTTGATACGCATAAGAACAACCATACCGGCAGTATTGTTTGTTTTGATGTTCGCCTTAAGCATCAATATGCACACATGGCAACCAACGTCTATTATTGTGATATTAGTCGTCTTTTCGCTTTATTTTCTTATGCGTTCGTATCAGCAAAGGCGTCCTATGGGCAGCATTTATCATGCGTGGGGGCTGTTGGGCTTTGCCAGTTTGTTGTTTCCCGATTTAATAATTCTTATTCCCTTGTATCTGATAGGAGAATACATCTTTCAGTCGTTGACACTAAAGAGCTTCTTCGCAGGTATTTTAGGCTTTTGCGTACCGTATTTAGTTTTGTATACATATATGTATCTAACCGACCAAATGTGGTTGGTAAACAATTATACGGACATTTACAATTCGCTTACCACGTTTAATTTCTCGTATTTGCAAGGCACGCGGGTGGTTATGCTGGGATTTATCGTTTTTGTCAACCTTGTTTCGATAATCAATTTCATGATAAATAACCATAAGGATAACATCAAAACGCGTGATTATCTTTTCTTTGTTGTGTGGTTAGGCATATTCTTATTGGCTTTAATCATATTGAGACCGCAATATTTTAATATTTATTATTCTCTTTTACTTATAGTCAACTCTATCTTTGTCGGTCATTTTTTTGCGGTAAGCAACACGAAAGTAACCAATTTATTTTTCACAAACGCCTTGTTTGTTTCAGTCGTGATATACGTCTGTTCATTGTTTCTATAGCCAGTTTTTAGTGTTCTTCCACTTTTATTATACTTGTAATTTTTAATTGTATATGGTAGGATAGCTATTTATTACGTATTTCTCCGCCCTTTATGTGCGCAATATAAGAAAATATTTTTTGTGAAGAGTTTATTTTTTTGGAATTTTTTTTAGTTGTAAGTATTTTTTTAGTATTTTTGCCGTTCTATATTAAAGAGAGTATTATATATGATAAAAAGTCTTTCAACATATTTACTATTGACACTATTCTTAATACTTATGGTATTTGTCGGATGTGTTCCCCAAACAAAGATGCAGAAGCATATTATTACCGTAAGTATTGAACCGGAAAGATATTTTGTGGAGCAGATTGTCGGCAATAAGAAAATTAAAGTGGAAACGATGGTTCCAAAAAACTCCAATCCGGAAAACTATGATCCTGCTCCCAAACAAATAGTTAACCTTAACGAGAGCGAAAGCTATTTTGAGGTCGGAAGCGGACTTGGCTTTGAGAATGCCTGGATGCAGAAGATAATGAAAGATGCGCCTCATTTGTTAATCTTCAATTCATCAATTGGAATTAAAGAAACCGCAAATAAGGATCCGCACGTTTGGGAATCTACTGTAAATGCCAATATAATTGCGGAAAACACTTGCCGCATGCTTATGCAACTGGATAAAAACAACGAAACATATTATATTCAACAAACCATTGCTTTTAAAAAGAAGTTGAAAGATTTGAATGACAGTATCACCAACATATTGAAAAATGGTGATAAAGCTTTCGTAATATATCACCCGTCCCTTACTTATTTTGCAAGGGATTATAAACTTAAACAGCTTGCAATAGAAGAAAACGGTAAGTCGCCTTCTCCTGCTCAATTGCAGTCGGTTATAGAATCTGCTAAGAAAAACCATGTACGCATAGTATTTGTTCAGAAAGAATTCGACGTACACAATGCAGAAATTGTAGCAAAAGCTATCAATGCCAAAATCGTCACAATTGACCCTCTTTCATATTCTTGGGACAAACAAATGATATATATCGCCAATCAATTGAAGCATTAATCAATGTCTCCTGTTATCAGTTTACAAAATGTTACGGCCGGATATGAGCACAAGCCCATATTGTATGATGTCAGCTTGAATGTTTACGCTAGTGATTTCTTGGGCATAGTCGGTCCGAACGGAGGAGGTAAAACAACACTTATAAAAGTTATTCTCGGTCAAATAAAGCCCATGAATGGAACAGTTTGCCTTTTTCATGAAGGAAAACGTGTTGATAAACTTAATGTAGGCTATTTACCGCAGAACAATATGATTGATAAAAAGTTTCCCATATCGGTATATGAAGTTATTCGCTCCGGATTGAGTAAAAGGAAATTGATTGATCGCCGTCTTACGACGAAAGAGCGTGAACGCATAGATGAAGTGATTAACCGTGTGGAACTTAACGGCTATGGAAACAAAGCTATCGGTGAGTTGTCGGGAGGACAATTACAGAGAGTATTGCTGGGAAGGGCTATTGTGTCGCAACCGGAAATCGTTATTCTTGACGAGCCTAATACGTTTGTCGATAAACGTTTTGAGAAGGAATTGTACGACATCATCGCTGAAATAAATAAGAATTGTACAATAATTATTGTATCTCACCAGTTGGATTATATTCTGAAACATGCAAAGAATATCGCCGTCGTGAACGGACATTTGTTTTATCACCCTAACAATGAAGCAAATGCAGATTGGGTTAAAAAAATCTTTGAATAAAAGCAAAACCTTCTGAAATATACAATTTAATCAAAACTTTCTATATATTTGCACGTAATTTCAGTTAGAAATAATTATATTTTTTTGAAATATGAAACAATACAAATTGGTGAACAACCTTTGCGGGTGGTTCATTTTTCTGATTGCTGCCGTAGTATATTGTGTTACTATTGAGCCGACAGCAAGCTTTTGGGATTGTCCTGAAGTCATATCTACAGGTTATAAACTGGAAATAGGCCATCCACCCGGAGCGCCGTTCTATATGCTCATTTCTAATTTCTTCTCTCATTTTGCAAAAGATCCTTCGCAAGTGGCTCGTATGGCTAATACGTTATCGGCGTTGGCAAGCGCGTTCTGTATTTTGTTCTTGTTTTGGACAATTACGCACTTGACACGTAAGTTGATTATTAATTCAGAGAGCGATTATAAGAGCCTTAGTAAGATAATAATTATTATGGGTTCCGGCGCAGTCGGTGCATTGGCATTGACTTTCTCCGATACGTTTTGGTTTAACTCGGAAGAGAGTACGGTATTTGCATCTTCTTTGATGTTTACGTCAATAGTCTTTTGGTTGATTCTGAAATGGGAGGACGTTGCCGACGAACCTCACAGTGACCGGTGGTTGGTTCTTATCTCTTATCTGATAGGCTTATCAGTTGGTGTTCACCTTTTGAACTTGTTGTGCGCACCGGCAATCGTATGGGTTTATTATTTCAAAAAGCATCCAGATGCTAAAATTAAAGGCAGTATTTTGGCTTTGATCGGCAGTTTGTTCCTGGTTGTAATCATACTTTACGGCATTGTTCCGGGAATAGTCAGAGTAGGAGGGTGGTTTGAACTGCTGTTTGTCAACACGTTCCATCTGCACTATAACAGCGGATTTATATTTTATATATTCTTGTTGGTGGCATCCATCATTTGGGGTGTCTACGAAACATTCGTTCAAAAGAGTGAGAAGCGCATGAAGTGGTCGTTTATCATTGCCGTTGCATTGATAGGCATACCGTTCTTCGGAAGTGGTGTCAGTAGCGTTGTAATAGGCATTATTCTGCTTGTTGCGCTTATATATTACTTGTCATCTAAGTCAATCGGTAAGAAGTACAAGGCCAGTCCTCGTGTACTGAATACCGTTTTATGCTGCTTGATGATGATTGTCGTTGGTTATTCATCATATGCTGTCATCGTTCTTCGTTCTTCCGATAATCCTCCTTTGGATGAAGATTCACCTAAAGATGTCTTTTCTTTAGGCCAGTATCTCGGACGCGAGCAATACGGTACACGCCCGTTGTTGTGGGGTCAGGCTTTTTCATCAAAGCCTGCGCTTGAAGCAGTTAACGGTGGCTATCGTTATAAGATAGACAAAGGTACACCTTCTTATCAACGTGTTGTCAAGAAGAATCCTAATGAACCTGACAGATATATTCCGAAAGACGGAATGAGTGACTACGTATATGCTCAGAATATGTTGTTCCCGCGTATGTATGATGCGGCACACGCAGCCGATTACAAGCGTTGGGTGAACATCACAGGATATGATGTCCCTTATGATGCCGGCGGACAAACGCAAACCGTAAACATACCGACACAATGGGAAAACTTGCAGTTCTTCTTCTCTTATCAGCTGAACTTTATGTATTGGCGCTACTTCCTGTGGAACTTCGTAGGCCGACAGAATGATATTCAAGGTACGGGAGAGATTGAACATGGCAATTGGATTACCGGTTTTAACTTCATAGACAAACATCTTGTAGGTGATTCAACTCATTTGCCTGATGAATTGAAAGCAAATAAAGGACATAATGTTTATTACGGTTTACCGCTTATTCTCGGTATATTGGGCTTGTTCTTCCAGGCATATCGCGGGAAGAAAGGTATACAGGGATTCTGGGAAGTATTCTTCCTGTTCTTTATGACCGGTATAGCCATTATAATATACTTGAATCAAACGCCGGGGCAACCTCGGGAGCGAGACTACTCGTACGCGGGTTCATTCTATGCGTTTGCGATATGGATAGGTATGGGTGTGGCAATGGTGTATAAACTCATACATGAGCGACTTAAGATGCAGGAGACGCCTGCCGCAATACTTGCAACGGTACTTTGTTTGCTTGTGCCTATTCAGATGTTGAGCCAAACATGGAAGGGACACGACCGTTCAGGGCGCTACGTTTGCCGTGATTTCGGTCAGAATTACTTGAATTCATGCCAGGCAAAAGGTAATCCTATTATATTTACCAACGGCGATAACGATACCTTCCCGCTTTGGTATAACCAGGAAACGGAAGGTGTAGGAGGCAACATTCGCGTTTGCAACTTGAGTTATTTGCAGACCGACTGGTATATCGACCAATTGAAACGTCCTGCTTACAATTCACCTGCCGTGCCTATTAAATGGCCGGGTTATCAATACTTAAGCGGTGTGAATGAGTATGTACAGGTAGAGCCGGAAATGAAAGCTCAGATATTGGCTTTGATGAAGCAAAATCCTGTTCAGGCTAAGAAGTTATTGGGAGATAATCCTTTTGAGTTGAAGAATATTATTCATAATTGGGTTCTTTCAGATAACCCCGAAATGCACTTCATTCCTACCGACAGTATCATACTGCCTATCGACAAGAAGGCTGTGCTTGCTTCGGGCATGATGATACCTGACTCATTGCGCAATAATATACCAGATCACATTGTTCTCAGCTTGAAAGGTAAGAGCGGATTGTCCAAGTCGGACTTGATGATGCTTGAGATACTTTCGAACACCAATTGGACACGTCCTGTGTATATGGCAATCACCGTAGGTCCGGAGAATCATCTCTGTTTCGACAATTATTTCACGCTTGAAGGTATGGCTTACCGTATTACCCCGTTCTTTAATGCTAACGGTGCACGTATAGATGCCGACAAGATGTATAACAATATCATGACTAAGTTCAAGTGGGGCGGCTTGGCTGAGGATCCTAATATTTATCTTGACGAGAACATAAGAAGCATGTGCAATTCGCATCGTCGTTTGTTTGCTCAGACGGCAACGCAATTAATACAGGAAGGCAAGAATGACAAGGCTTTGAAGTTGCTTAACTACGGAGAGAAAGTAATACCTGAATCCATAGTTCCGCACGACTATTCATGCTATTCGCAGATGATAGCTCAGTGTTATTATAAGTTGGGACAAAGGGCAAAAGCCGAACATATATTGAATGTTTTGGCTACCAAGGCAACGCAATATCTTGCCTGGTACTCCGACTTCACTGATGTACAAATTCAGCCTTCGGCACAAAACTGTGCCATGCAACTCTATGAGTTGGACGAGATTTGCAAGATTCTTGAACAGAACAAGTCTCCGAAAGCAAAGATGTGCCGTGCTCAATTCTATACTTATTATGCTAAGTTGAATCCGAAAATAGGAGGTATTCTTCAACAGCAACAACAATCACCCCAACAAGAGTAAATGCTGATAGAACAACCCCCAAGAGTACTTCGTATGTTATATCCCAGTGCACTTTGGCGGATACATCCCGAGTCAAGAGCCGTGTATTTGACTTTTGACGACGGACCTATCCCGGAAGTGACTCCCTGGGTGCTCGATTTACTTGATAAGTATAATATTAAGGCCACCTTCTTTATGGTGGGAGATAACATCCGCAAGCATCCCGAAGAATTTGAAATGGTGAAGAGTAGGGGACATAAGTTAGGTAACCACACCTTCAATCATCTTAAAGGATTCGAGTTTTCAGCCAAGGATTATATGGCTAATGTAGATAAGGCAAACGAATACTTGCAAACCGATTTGTTTCGTCCGCCTCACGGACACATGACTGCTGCACAGTATTTTGAATTGAAAAAGAAATACCGAATTGTAATGTGGGATTTGGTTACGCGCGACTACAGCAATAAGCTTAACGAGCGGCAGGTATTTGCCAACGTCAGGCATTATGCGCGCAACGGTTCGATTATCACGTTCCATGATTCGCTTAAGAGCGAGAAGAACATGAAGTATGCTTTACCGCGTTCAATTGAATGGCTGAGGGATGAAGGATATGAATTTAAGACAATATGAATCAGGAAGAATTCACATATAAGATAAAAGCCGAGGCACAAAACCTCGGCTTTTCTGCTTGTGGACTGGCGCGCGCCGAGGCTGTCGACCCGGAAGCCGCCAGTAATCTCAACGAATGGCTCGACAAAGGATACAACGGCACGATGGATTACCTTGTTAGATATAACGACAAACGTTGCGACCCGCGCCTGATAGTTCCAGGAGCAAAGAGCATAATCTCCGTGGCGTTGAACTATTATCCGCAGCAGAAGCTTGCCGACGACCAATTGCAATTCGCATATTATGCCTACGGCAAAGACTATCACGAGGTGGTGAAAGCCAAACTGAACGACTTGTTATCGTTTATAACAAATATCGAACCTACGGTGCAGGGCAGGGCGTTCTGCGACACTGCTCCGATACTTGAACGTTATTGGGCATGGAAGAGCGGCCTCGGTTGGATTGGCAACAACACATTGTTGATTATTCCAAATGCCGGTTCTTTTTTCTTCTTAGGCGAGATACTCGTTGATTTGGAACTAGTATACGATCGTCCGATGAAAAATCATTGTGGGCGATGTAAACGCTGCGTAGAAGCTTGTCCCGCGCATGCCTTGTTTGCACCCGGCAAGATGAATGCCGAAAAGTGCCTTTCGTACCAAACAATTGAGAACCGTGGAGATATATCAACTGACGCAAGGCAAAGCATGCATCGCACGATATACGGTTGCGACGAGTGCCAAAAAGCTTGTCCATGGAATCAACGTTTTGCCACACCGAACAATATCCCCGAACTGCAACCTAATAACGAATTCATTAACATGACTGAAGCCGATTGGCAACAACTGACGGTCGAGCGTTATCGCAGAATCTTCAAAGGCTCAGCCGTAAAGAGAGCCAAGTTTGAAGGACTTAAGAGGAATATTGATGCTGTGGAAGACAACAAGGCATCAAATCACGATTAGACGACACACCTTTATAAAGTTTCATTATCATTTAATACGCAAATAAACAACCACAGGGAAATGTTTTGCTTCCCAGTGCGTTTACCGTAACTTATAAGCATGTTATCCATGTTTCTACAGCATGTTTACCGTATCTTATCAGTAAGAATACTATTTTTTACAGCTGTAAAAAGATGATTTCACAGCTGTGAAAAGATGATATTACAGCTGCAAAAAGATGATATTACAGCTGCAAAAAGATGATTTTACAGCTGTAAAAAATGGTAAACATGCTGGAGAAACATGGATAACATGCTTATAAGTTACGGTAAACATGCTGAAAAAACACGGTAAATTCAGTGTATAACCGGTAGGGTTGCGGTATGTTGCCTTTTATCTGTGTTTATGGCAATAAAAAATGCAGGCAAAGTCGTTTGACTTATGCCTGCATCAGAGTATGTAAATTAAGTTATTTAGATGTTAGGCGTATCCCAATGTTTTGTTTGCGTGCAGTTGATGTGCAACAACTGATCGCCGCAACGCATAACGAATTCCCCTTGTTCGAGCACCCATTTGTTGTCGATGCCTACG
>Ga0210129_1000107_pt1 | contig 22951 bp, 20 predicted proteins | sample WestPond_Cattail_2_FD_185582 | JGI IMG/M metagenome (GOLD analysis project Ga0210129, IMG submission 185582) | Wetland microbial communities from the San Francisco Bay, California, USA, that impact long-term carbon sequestration -... | ecosystem: Environmental > Aquatic > Marine > Wetlands ... | reverse complement strand
GCCGGCAAAGCACTTGCGGTAGCGCGCTTCGTTGTTGAGGTAGCCGCGAAACATAGAGGGCCAGCCGGCGCGCAAAACCAGTTCGCCCTCGACATCGGGCGCGTCGATCACGCGCACGCGCGCTAGCTCGCCCTCGGCCTCCAAGTGCTCGACGATGCAGGCCTCAATCCCGGGCAGCGGCCGGCCCATGGAGCCGGGCTTGATGTCGAAGGCCGGCGTATTGGCGATCATGATGCCGCCGGTCTCGGTCTGCCACCAGTTGTCGTGGACGGCCAAGCCCAGCACTTCCTTGCCCCACCACACGGCCTCCGGGTTGAGCGGCTCGCCGACGCTGGCAATAAAGCGCAGTTCGGGAAAGCGGTGGCTGCGGGCCAGCTCCGGCCCGGATTTCATCAGCATGCGGATCGCGGTCGGCGCGGTGTACCAGACCGTGATCCGTTCTTGTTCGAGCAGCGTGTACCAGCGCTCGGCATCGAACTCCTCGCGGTCGATCAGCGAGGTCACCCCCAGCAGCAGCGGCGCGATGATGCCGTAGGAAGTGCCGGTGATCCAGCCCGGGTCGGCGGTGCACCAGAAACGATCCTCCGGATGCAGGTCCAGCGCATGCAGGCCGGTGGCATGGTGCGTCACCACCGCGCCGTGCACATGGATGGCGCCCTTGGGGGTGCCGGTGGTGCCGCTGGTGAAATGCAGCAGCGCGGGGTCCTCGGCTTGGGTAGCCACCGTGCCGAACGCATCGGAGGCCTCGCGCATCAGGGTAGCCAGATCGAACGTGCCCGGCTCGTTGGTGACGCCGCCGTCCTCGGCCACCAGCAGCACATGGCGCAGCGTGGGCATCTTCTCGCGCATGGCCTTGACCTTGCGCTGGTACAGCCTATCGGTGGTGACCAGCACCTGGCCGGCGCCGATGTTGATGCGGGTGGCAATCGGCTCCGGGCCGAAGGCCGAGAACATCGGCGTGACCACCGTGCCGTTCTTCAGCGCCCCCAGCACCGCGACATAGAGCTCGGGCAGGCGCCCGGCCAGCACGAACAGGCGGTCACCCTGGCCCACCCCCAAGCTGTTGAGCACATTGGCAAAGCGGTTGGTCTGCCTGGCCAGTTCGGCGTAACTCAGTTCCAGCGCGGGCGCGTTGCGCGCGACAAAGCGCAGGGCGATGCGATCGCGCAAGGGCCCGGCCGCATGCCGGTCCACCGCTTCGAAGGCGATGTTGAGCCCGCCGCCGGGCAGGCCGGCCAGCGCCTGGCGCGCCGCCTCCCAGGAAAAGGCGCGGCACTGGGCGTCGTAGTTGGCCAGGTTGGGCGGCACACGCAGGTCGTGGGCCGTCTTGCGAATCACCGAAGGTCTTTCCATGCTCCCCTCCTGCTGCGCAGCTTAGTCCGATGTCAGTGCCCCTTTTTGACGCAGGTCAAGTCACGCGTGTGCATTCGGCTAAAAAATGGGCTGTCATGCGCGACCTGCCCCCCTCCTGTTCCATCGAAATATCCGGACTGACCAAGTATTTCGATCATTTCTGTGCCCTGGATCATCTCGATCTGCAGGTGCCTGGTTCCTCGATCTTCGGCCTGCTCGGTCCGAACGGGGCCGGCAAGAGCACGGCGATCAAGATCATGACCACCCTGCTCGATCCGAGCTCCGGCACGGCGACGGTGGCCGGCTTCGATGTGATCGACGATGCGGTCGAGGTGCGCCGGCACATCGGCTATGTGCCGCAAATGCTGTCGGCCGATGGCGCCTTGACGGCCCGGGAAAACCTGGACCTCTCAGCCCGGCTTTACGGCCTGCGCGGCCAGTTGCGCACTTCACGCATCGACGAAGCCCTGGCCTTTGCCGGCCTGGAATCCTTCGCCGGCAAACTGGTCAAGACCTACTCCGGCGGCATGATCCGGCGCCTGGAGATTGCCCAGGCCACGATGCACCGGCCCAAAGTGCTGTTCCTGGACGAGCCCACCATCGGACTCGATCCGGTCGCCCGGAAAACCGTCTGGGAACGTTTGCTGGAACTGCGGCAAAGCAGCGGCGTGACCATTCTTCTGACCACGCACGACATGGAGGAAGCCGACTACCTCTGCAATCAACTGGCCATCCTCCATCAGGGCAAGCTGGCCGTGGTGGGGGCGCCGGACGATTTGAAACGCAGCGTGGGGCCGGAGGCTTCTTTGAGCGACGTTTTCGTTCATTACAGCGGTGCCGTGATCGATCAGGGCGGGCATTTGCGCGAAGTCCGTGAAACCCGGGGGACGGCCAAACGGCTGGGATAGTGTGCACAGGCCCTAAACATGCTCGATTTCATCATTCAGACAAGCGCCGTGGCCAATGCCGAGATCCGCAAACTGATGCGGGATCCGACCGAGCTGTTTTCGCGCGCCGTGCAGCCGGTCCTGTGGCTGGCGGTGTTCGGCCAGGTCTTCAGCCAGGTGCGCGGCATTCCGACCGGCAAGCTGAACTACCTGGATTTCATGGCGCCCGGCATCCTGGGCCAGAGCATCCTGTTCAGCGCCATTTTTTACGGCATCGCCATCATCTGGGAGCGCGACCTGGGCATCGTCCACAAACTGCTGGTGACGCCGGCCAGCCGCATCGCGCTGGTACTGGGCAAGGCGCTGGCGGCCGGTCTGCGCGGGCTGGTACAGGCAGCGGTCGTGTACGTCATCGCCGCGCTGTTGCACGTCGATATCCGCTGGGAACCGTCGGCCGTGGCCGGCGTGGCCTTCGGCGTGTTTCTGGGTTCCTGCATCTTCGCGACCTTCTCCCTGGTGATCGCCTGCATCGTCATGACCCGGGAACGCTTCATGGGCATCGGCCAGATCCTGACCATGCCGCTGTTCTTCGCCTCCAATGCCATCTACCCGCTCGAACTGATGCCGTCCTGGCTCAAGGCCATTGCGATGGCCAACCCGCTGACCTACCTGATCGACGCCCTGCGTGCGCAGATGATTGTCGGCGGCCATGGCATCCACTCCGCACTGGTCAACTTTGGCGTCATGACCGCCGTCTTCCTGGTGCTGCTGGCCATCGCGTCGCTGCTCTATCCCCGACTGGCCCGCTGAATTCGTTTGTTCGCCGCCGAAGCCGGCTCAAAAAACAACGCCGCCCGGGACGAGCCGACCGTCGCGCGGACGGGGATGTCCGCTATCCAGGGCCGCAGCACGGGCAGGACCAGCACCGGCGCCAGGCCGGGGAGCTGGTGCCGTCGCATCGCGCGTTGTGGGCTGGTGCGGTTTTCATGGCTGCCCTGCCCTGAAGGGTGCAGGATCCCTTGGTTCAACGCCACCGCGCTCACTTGAGCAGTTCGGCAAAACCCTGGCGGAATTTCGCCACCTTCGGGCCGACCACGAAGGCGCAGTAGCCCTGGTTCGGATGTTTTTCGTAGTAGTCCTGATGGTAGTCCTCGGCCGGCCAGTAGCTGGAAACCGGCAGCACCTCGGTCACGATCGGAGCGTCAAACAGCTTCGCCTGGCCGAGTTCGCGGATCAGGTCTTTCGCCACCTGTTCCTGCTCGGGCGCGGAAAAGTAAATGCCGCTGCGGTATTGCGTGCCCACATCGTTGCCCTGGCGATTGGGCGTCGTCGGGTCATGGATGGCGAAGAAGATCCCCAGGAGCTGGCGCAGGCTGATCTGCGCCGGCTCGAAGCTCAGCCGCACCACCTCGTTGTGGCCGGTGTCGCCGCCGCAGACCTGCTCGTAGCTCGGGTTTTCCAGTTGGCCGTTGCAGTAGCCGCTTTCGACATCCAGCACGCCCCGCACCCGCACATAAACGGCCTCGGTGCACCAGAAGCAGCCACCCCCCAGGGTGATGGTCTGCGGGGATTCGGACATGGCGCTCTCCATTCGGCTTGTAAGTGCGACATCTTAATGAGTGGCCGCCAGCCGCCGCACCCCAGGGGTTCTTTACGCCAGATTGACGCTGCCAACCCGAGCCGGACACCCGGCACGGTTAGGCTTTTGTCTTGACGGCTGGGCGGCAAATGGCTACACTAATAACCAGTCAGTCATTAAAAATAATGATCTCCCAATTTCTCTCTGACACCTGTACCCAGGTACAGGCCAAGCGCGAGCGCCGCAAGGAAGCCCGTCCCCGTGAACTGCTGGCCGCAGCGCTGGAGTTGTTCGTGGAAAAGGGCTATGCCGCCACCAAGTCCGAAGAAGTGGCCCGGCGCGCCGGGGTCTCCAAGGGCACGCTGTTCCTGTATTTCGCCAGCAAGGAAGAACTGTTCAAGGCGGTGGTGCGGGACAACATCGCGGGCCGCTTTCCGGAATGGAATGCCGAGCTGGAGGCTTTCGATGGCAACACCGCCGAGTTGCTGCGCCAATTCATGACCTTGTGGTGGGCCCGCGTAGGTGCCACCAAGGCCTCGGGCATCGCCAAGCTGATGATGAGCGAGGCCAGCAACTTCCCCGAACTGGCCGCCTTCTACCAGCGCGAAGTCATCGAGCCCGGGCATGAGCTGATCCGGCGCATCCTGCAGCGCGGCGTGGAGCGCGGCGAATTCCGGCCGGTCGATATGAAATACGGCGTCTACACCGTGCTGGCTCCCATGCTGTTCCTGATGACCTGGAAGCACTCGCTGGGCGCCTGTGCGGGCACCCTCGAACCCCTGGTGCCGGAGGACTACCTCGCCGCCCAGGTGGACACCATTCTCCATGGCCTGTGCCTCCCCGGCCCGGTCCCGACAACCACACTCAAGGAAACCGACTGAACATGAAACGCTGGATCAAATGGGGACTCATCGTCCTGGTTGTGGCCCTCCTGGCTGCCGGCATCCTGCGCGCGCTGTCCGCGCGCAAGGCGCAACAGCAGGCGCTGGCCACGCAAACCGCCCAAGGCACCCAAGCCGTGGTGGAACTCGCCCCCACCGACGTGGTGCAGGTCAAGACCCGGGAGTTGTCGCAGGGTCTGCCGGTTTCCGGGGCCCTGAAGGCCGTCAACTCTGCCGTCATCAAGGCCCGCGTGGCCGGTGAGCTCCAGGGCCTGACGGTGCGCGAAGGCGACCGGGTGCAGGCCGGGCAGGTGATTGCCCGCGTTGAGCCGACCGAATACCAGGCCCGCCTCAAGCAGGCGCAGGAACAGGCCGACGCGGCCAAGGCCCAGATCGAGATCGCCCAGCGCCAGTTCGACAACAACCGCGCGCTGGTGAACCAGGGCTTCATTTCCAAGACGGCGCTGGACACCTCCTCCAGCAGCCTGCTGGGCGCCCAGGCCACCCACAAGGCGGCGCTGGCCGCCGTGGACGTGGCCCAAAAATCGCTCAACGACACGGTGCTGCGCTCGCCCATTGCCGGACTGGTGTCGCAACGCCTGGCGCAACCCGGCGAACGGGTGGCGATCGATGCGCGCGTGATCGAGGTGCTGGACCTGAGCCAGATCGAACTCGAAGCCACGCTGAGCGCCGCCGAGTCGCTCAGCGTGAAAGTGGGACAGCGCGCCAGCCTGCAGATCGAGGGCGCCAGCCAGTCGTACACGGCCCGGGTGGTGCGCATCAGCCCGAGCGCCCAGGCCGGCAGCCGCAGCGTGCTGGCCTACCTGCGCATCGACAAGCCGGCCGGCTTGCGCCAGGGCCTGTTTGCCCAGGGCACGCTGGGCACGGGTCGCAGCAGCGGCCTGGCCGTGCCGCTCACCGCGGTGCGCACCGACAAGCCGGCACCCTATGTGCAGATCGTCGAAAACAACCAGGTCGCGCACAAGCCGGTAGAACTGTCGGCGCGCGGCGATGCGGACGGCGAACCCATGGTGCTGGTCAAGGGACTGGCGGAAGACAGCATCGTGATCAGCGGCCTGGTCGGCCCCTTGCGCGCCGGCACGGCCGTGCGTTTCACGCAGGCACCCGCCAGCACGACTTCCCCCACCAAGACTGCGCCCTAAGCCATGTGGTTCACCCAAGTCAGCCTCAAGAACCCGGTGTTCGCCACGATGGTCATGCTCGCCATCGTGGTGCTGGGCCTGTTCTCCTACCAGCGTCTGCAGGTGGACCAGTTCCCGAACATCGACTTTCCGGTGGTGGTGATCACCACCGATTACCCGGGCGCCTCGCCCGAGGTCGTGGAGAGCGAAGTCACCAAGAAGGTCGAGGAAGGCGTCAACTCGATCGCCGGCATCAACGCCCTGACCTCGCGCAGCTATGAAGGCCAGTCGGTCGTCATCATCGAGTTCCAGCTCCAAATCAACGGGCGCAAGGCAGCCGATGATGTGCGCGAAAAAATCGGCCTCATCCGCCCCACCTTCCGCGACGAGGTCAAGGAGCCGCGCGTGCTGCGCTTTGACCCCTCCAACCGGGCCATCTGGTCACTGGCCGTCCTGCCGGACAGCAGCAAAGGCAAAAGCCTGGATGCGGTCGAGTTGACCAACTGGGCCGACCAGGTGCTGAAAAAGCGGCTGGAGAACGTGCGCGGCGTGGGCTCGGTCAGCCTGGTGGGCGGCACCAAGCGCGAAATCAACATCTACCTCAAACCGCAGGCCCTGGAGGCGCTGGGCATCACGCCCGACCAGGTCGCGAACGCCGTGCGCGGTGAAAACCAGAATCTGCCGGTAGGCGCCATCCGCAACCTGTCGCAGGACCGCGTGGTGCAGATCGATGCGCGCATGCAGCGGCCGGAGGATTTCGGGCGGATCATCGTGGCCCGCAAGAACGGGGCCCCGGTGCGCGTGGACCAGCTCGCCACCGTCAAGGATGGCGCCCAGGAGGTCGACAGCCTGGCTCTTTACAACGGTGAACGCACGCTGCTGCTGACGGTGCAGAAATCGCAGGACGAAAACACCATCCAGGTCATCGATGATCTGAGCAAGACCGTTGCCGGCATGCAGGCGCAACTCCCGCCGGGCGTGCGCCTGGAGCCGGTGACCGACGGCTCGCGCCCGATCCGGGTCTCGGTGGACAACGTGCGGCGCACCCTGCTCGAAGGCGCCATGCTCACCGTGCTGATCGTGTTCCTGTTCCTGAACTCGTGGCGCTCCACCGTCATCACCGGCCTGACGCTGCCGATTGCGCTGATCGGCACCTTCCTGTTCATGTACATGTTCGGCTTCACCATCAACATGGTGACGCTCATGGCCTTGTCCTTGTGCGTGGGCCTGCTGATCGACGACGCCATCGTGGTGCGCGAGAACATCGTGCGCCACGTGCAGATGGGCAAGCGCCCCTTCGACGCCGCCATGGACGGCACCCAGGAAATCGGCCTGGCCGTGCTGGCCACCACCTTCTCCATCGTGGCGGTGTTCCTGCCGATCGGCTTCATGGGCGGCATCATCGGCAAGTTCTTCCACGAGTTCGGCGTCACCATCGTGGCGGCCGTGCTGATCTCGATGTTCGTGAGCTTCACGCTCGACCCCATGCTCTCCAGCATCTGGCACGATCCGAGCATCGAGGCCCACGGCCATCGGCATGCCCCGGTCACCTTGTACGACAAGACCATCGGGCGTGTCACCGGCTGGTTTGATCGCACCACCGACCGGCTGGCCGATCTCTACCACGACATCCTGGGCTGGTCGCTCCAGCACAAGCTGGCGACCGTGCTGCTGGCCGTGGCGGTTTTCGTCACCAGCATTTTCATGGTGCCGCTGCTGGGCACCGAGTTCGTGCCCAAGGCCGATTTCTCGGAAACCTCGATCAACTTCTACACCCCGGTCGGCTCGTCGCTGGAAGTGACGGAGGCCAAGGCGCGCCAGGTGGAAGCCATCCTGCACCAGTTCCCCGAGGTGAAGTACACCGTCTCCACCATCAACACCGGCACCGCCCAGGGCAAGATGTACGCCAGTGTCTATGTGCGGCTGGTTGACCGCAAGGAGCGCAGCCGCAATGTGGACCAGATGTCGGCCGTGCTGCGCGAGCGGCTGCAGCAGGTGCCGGGCGTCACCATCACGCACGTGGGCCTGCTCGATCCGGTGGGCGGCAACAAGCAGATCGAGTTTTCACTGCAGGGGCCGGACCTCAATGAGCTGGAACGGCTCACCAAGCTCGTGATGGACGGGGCCCGCCCCATCCCCGGCCTGGTGGACCTGGATTCCAGCCTCAAGGCCGACAAGCCCACGATCGAGGTCCAGGTCCGGCAGGACGCCGCCTCCGACCTGGGCCTGAGCGTGGCCCAGATCGCCACTTCGCTGCGCACCCTGGTGGCCGGCCAGACGGTGGGTAGCTGGCGCGCCCCCGATGACCAGACCTATGACGTCAACGTGCGCTTGAGTCCCGAGACGCGCAACGCGCCGCAGGACCTGGAACGCATCCCGTTTGCCCTGGGCGCCAACGCCGACGGCAGCAGCCGCATCGTGCGCCTGAACCAGGTCGCCAATGTGAAGGAATCCACCGGCCCGAACCAGATCAACCGGCGCGACCTGACGCGCGAGGTGGCCATCAACGCCAACACCTACAACCGCTCGGCCGGCGAGATCTCGGCCGACCTGCGCAAGATGCTCGACGGCATCAGCTTCCCGCCGGGCTACAGCTACCAGTTCAGCGGTTCGACCAAGAACATGGCGGAGTCCTTCGGCTATGCGGTCTCGGCGCTGGCGTTGGCCATCGTGTTCATCTACATGATCCTGGCCAGCCAGTTCAAGAGCTTCTTCCAGCCGCTGGCGCTCATGACCGCGCTGCCGCTCACGCTCATCGGCGTGGTGCTGGCGCTGCTGATGTTCGGCTCCACGCTCTCGATCTTCTCCATCATCGGCGTGGTCATGCTCATGGGCCTGGTGACCAAGAACGCCATCCTGCTGGTGGACTTTGCGATCCGCGCCCGTGAAGCGGGCATGGAGCGCAGCGAGGCCCTGCTCATGGCGGCCCGGGTCCGGCTGCGCCCGATCCTGATGACCACGCTGGCCATGATCTTCGGCATGGTGCCGCTGGCCTTTGCCCTGAGCGAAGGTTCGGAGCAGCGGGCGCCCATGGGGCAGGCCGTGATCGGCGGCGTCATCACCTCCTCGCTGTTGACGCTGGTGGTGGTCCCTGTGGTTTACTGCTATATGGATGATCTGGCGCAATGGTTGCGCCGCCGCTGGGGCCCCACGAAACCCGGCAGCCGGTAAAATTCCCAAGGAATGGCTACAATACCCCATGGAGTATATGAAAATGAACTTCGAACAAGCCCGTTTCAACATGATCCAACAGCAGATCCGCCCCTGGGATGTGCTGGATGTCGAGGTGTTGCAACTGCTCTCCGTGGTCAAGCGCGAGGATTTCGTGCCCGCGGCCCTCAAGGCGCTGGCCTTCGCCGATCTGGAAATCCCCCTGCGCGGCAACAGCGAGGACGCCCTGCGCCTGGGCCAGTGCATGCTGGCGCCCCGGGTCGAGGCCCGCATGCTGCAGGACCTGGCGGTGCAAAAACATGAAAAGGTTCTGGAGATCGGCGCCGGCTCGGGCTATATGGCCGCCCTGCTGGCCCATCGCGCCCAGCGCGTGATTTCGCTCGAGATCGAGCCCGAGCTGGTGCAGATGGCACGCGACAACCTGCAACAAGCCGGCCTCCACAACGCCGAGGTTCGCCAGGCCGATGGCGCCCGGGGCGTGCCGGTCGAAGGCCCGTTCGATGTCATCGTGCTCAGCGGCTCGGTCGCCGAAGTGCCCCACCAGTTGCTGGAAAGCCTCAAGCGCGGCGGCCGCCTCATGGCCATCGTCGGCGATACCCCGGTGATGCGCGCCACCCTCGTGACCCGCACGGGGGATGCCGAGTACCGGACCACCCAGGGCTGGGACACGGTCGCACCCCGCCTGATGAATTTCCCCGAACACACCCGATTCAACTTCTGAAGCGGCCTTGACCGCCTTGCATGTCCATGATTGAACAAATCCACCCCAGTGAACTGGCTGCCTGGCTGGAAAAGATGAAGGCGCACGGCCAGCCGGTCGTGCTCGACGTGCGCGAGCCCTACGAGCTGCAGACGGCCAGTATCAAGCCCGAGGGCTTCAAGCTGGTGCACATTCCCATGGGGGTGATCCCCCCGCGCCTGAACGAGCTCGATCCGGCCCAGCCGGTGGCCTGCCTGTGCCACCACGGCGCGCGCAGCATGCGCGTGGCGGCTTTCCTGGAAAACCGTGGTTTCGCCCACGTGGCCAACATCACCGGCGGCATCAATGCCTGGTCAAGCCAGGTCGACCCCAGCGTGCCTCGCTATTGAAGCGACGTATTCAACCCAGCGTCTTCAGAGAAGAGAACGATCATGAAAAAATTCCATCTGCTGCCCTTGTCCTTCGCCCTTGGTGTCGCACTGGCTTCGCCCGTGTACGCGCAAAGCCTGCTGGAACTTTATGATTCGGCACGTTCCTTCGACGCGTCTTACCAGTCGGCCAAAGCCCAGTACGACGCCAACCTGTACAAATCGGACCAGGCCAAGGCCGGCCTGCTGCCCACGGTCAACCTGAGTGCCGGTGCCTCCAACACCCAGTTGCAGATCGATAGCGCAGGCACCACCACCAACCGCAGCTTCGACAACCAGAATGCCGGTATCACGGCCACCCAGCCGCTGTACCGTTCGGCCAACCTGGCCAGCTACGAGCAGGGTAAAAAACAGGCCGACCTGGCCCAGGCCCAGCTGCTGGCGGCCGAGCAGGACCTGATCGTGCGCGTCAGCCAGGCCTATTTCGATGTGCTGGGCGCGCAGGACAGCCTGACCTTCGTGCAGGCGCAGAAGACGGCCGTGGCGGAACAACTGGCCTCGGCCAAGCGCAATTTCGAAGTGGGCACCGCCACCATCACCGACACGCGCGAAGCCCAGGCCCGCTATGACCTCGTCATTGCGCAGGAAATTGCCGCCGACAATGATTTGCGCGTCAAGAAACTGGCGCTCAACCAGCTGGTGGGCAAGACCGACACCAGCCCGAAGCCGCTGGCTCCCGCGGCCACCCTGCCCGAGCTGCAGCCCGCCGATGTCAATGTCTGGGTGCAACAGGCGCTGGACAACCACCCCGGCATCAAGCAGACGAAGATCGCGCTTGAAGTCGCCCAGCTCGAAACGACGAAGGCCGAGGCCGGCCACAAACCGACGCTGGACCTGACGGCCAGCTACAGCGTCAACCGCAACATCGGCGGCACGTCCATCAGCCCGGTGGACTCGCGCACCAACGCCACCACCGTTGGCGTGCAATTCAACCTGCCCCTGTTCGCCGGTTTCGCGACCCAGAACCGGGTCCGGGAAACCCTGTCGCTGGAAGAAAAAGCCCGCGCCGACCTGGATGCCACCCAGCGCACGGTGGCGCAGGGCACCCGCAGCGCCTACTTTGGCGTGCTCTCGGGATTGGGCCAGGTCAAGGCGCTGGAAGCCGCCGAAGCGTCCAGCCAGAGCGCGCTGGACGCCAACAAGCTCGGCTACCAGGTGGGTGTGCGCATCAACATCGACGTGCTGAACTCGCAAAGCCAGTTGTTCCAGACCAAGCGCGATCTGGCCAAGGCCCGTTATGACGTGCTGGTGGGCGGCCTCAAGCTGCGCCAGGCCAACGGCACGCTCAAGACCGACGACCTACAGAGCATCAACGCCCTGCTGGCCCAGTAGATCAGCGATCGCCTGGGTCGTGCGGTCGACCGCCCCGCGATGCGCCTGGGCAAAATGGCGGGCCGCCTGCGCCATGGCCTGCTGGCGCACCGGCTCGGTCACCAGGGCCAGTGCGGCAGCCACCGCCTGGGCCATCGACGTGTGGCGCTCGGCAGCGCCAACGTCCTGCGCCAGACTGGCCGCCTCGTCGAAATTGAAGGTGTGCAAACCCATGAATACCGGGCAGGCGCAGGCGGCCGCCTCGATCAGGTTCTGTCCGCCCAGCGGTGCGAAGCTGCCGCCCAGCAGCGCCGCGTCGCTCAGGCCGTAATAGAGCGCCATCTCGCCCAAGCTGTCGCCAAGCCAGATCTCGGCCGACATATCGACCAGGTTCGGCCGCGCATCCCACTGGCTGCGGCGTGCCAGGATGAAACCGTGCTCGCTGATCAGCGCCGCCACTTCGTCGAAGCGTTGCGGGTGGCGCGGCACGATCAGCCATTGCACGGCAGACCGGGCATCGCCCTTCGGCTGCTGCGCTTTTAAAACGCCCAGGATTTGCAGCAGCTCGGCTTCCTCGCCTTCGCGCGAACTGGCGAACATGATGAGCGGCCGGCCCAGCGCGACACGCCACTCGCGCCCGCGCGCCAGTTGCTGCGCATCCGGTGTGGCGTCGAACTTGAGGTTGCCGAACACCCCTTGAACCTTCGCGCCCAACTCGGTAAAGCGAGCCGCATCGTCCCGGGTTTGCGCCCACACCGCCGCCAGGCGGCGATAGGCCGGGCGTGAGAGCCAGGCCAGGCGAAGCGCCTGGCGCAGGGACTTGTCGCTCAGGCGCGCATTGGCCAGCACCAGGGGCACGCGCGCCCGTTCGCACGCGGCCGCCAGATTGGGCCAGACCTCGGTCTCCATCAGAATGCCGATGCGCGGCCTGAAATGCGCCAGGAAACGCTGCACCGCCCCCGGCGTGTCCCAGGGCAGCCAGGCCTGCACATCCCCCGGCTGCAGCAGGGCCGCCCCTTCAGCACGCCCGGTGGCCGTGCCATGCGTGAGCAGCAAGCGCCTATTGGGCCAGCGTTGACGCAGCCGGGCCACCAGCACGCCGGCCGCGCGTGTCTCGCCCAGCGACACAGCATGGACCCAGATGCAGCGCCCATCGGCCGGCCAGGGCCCAAACTGGTAATGGCCGAAACGTTCCTCCACCGCTTCCAGGTAGCCCGGCTCCCGCGCGCCGCGCTGGAGCAGCTTGCGGCGCAAAAAAGGCTGTGCCAGCCACATCACCAGGGAATACAGGGCGCGCATCATGAACGCGCCGAGGCGCAGACTTTCAGCCAGGTCTGCCACACCGCCTGCACCTCCGGGGCCGGACTGGCAAACACGCTGCGCTGGCAGGGCCGCGCCACCGGCCCGGTGCGCCAGGCGGTGTCGAAGTTGTAGATCTGCACATGGGGCAGGTCCAGCGCCACCGCAATGTGACTCAGGCCGCTGTCCACCCCGATCACGCCCGCGCAGCCGGCCAGGGCATCCACCAGGTCGTCCAGCGCCAGATGCGGCCAGACAACCGCATGCTTCATGCCGCGCGCCAGCATCTCGCTGTGTTGCTGTTCCGCGTCCGTGCCGTGCAGCAAAGCCACGTCCAGGCCGGTCGCATCCAGGCGCGCGGCCAGCGCCAGCCAGTGGTCCGCCGGCCACTGCTTGTCGGCGCGCGAGCTGCCGTGCACCAGTGCCACGCAGGGCCGGCTTGAAGACGATCGGGTGTTGATGACTGGATGCACCCGTTCCCGGTGCGCCAGCAGCCCGTAAACCTCTGACTCCGGCAGCGCATAGCCCAGCGCGCGGGCGCACAGTTCGCGCGAGCGCAGCACCGCATGGATGTGCGGCTGGATCGGGATCGCCTGATGCGCCACCCAGCGCGTCGGCGCTTCATAGCCGGAGCCTTCGGTCTGGTTGGCCAGCGCATGACGCCGCCCACCCGGGGCCAGCCGCGCCAGCCAGGCCACCAGCGCGGACTTGGTCAGGCCCTGCAGGTCGATCACCGCGTCATAGGCCTCGCGTTGCAGCTCGGTCCGGAACGCGCGCCACTCGCTGCGGGTCTGCCGGGACAGTGGCGCCTTGCGCCAGCGCCGCAGTTCGCATTCGATGACGCGGCCCACGCCGTCGCAGCGCCGCACCAGCGGCGCGAAGCCGCGCTCCACCACCCAGTCGATCTGGGCATCGGGCAGGGCACGGCGGATATCCTGCACCGCCGGCATGGCATGCACCACATCGCCCAGCGACGACAACTTGACGAGCAGAATCTTCATTCGGCCTTCGAACCCCGGAACAAAGCGGCGGCGCTCAATGCGCCGCCTGCTCGAATGCGGCATCGGGCTTGACGCTGCGCAGCAGCGCCAGCATCTCGCCTTCGATGCGGTGCAGGGCTTGCGCCGTGTGGCCTTCGAAGCGCAGCACCAGCACCGGCGTGGTGTTGGAGGCGCGGATCAGGCCAAAGCCGTCGGGCCAGTCCACGCGCACGCCGTCGATGGTGTTGACTTGGGCCGGCGCCGCGAATAGCGCCCCCACGCTTGCCACTTCGTGTGCTGCGCTGCCCCCCGAGGGGGCCCTCGCACCTTGGGACGGCCCGGCGGTGCTCGTCGCTTTGGCCACCAGTCGCTCCACAAGACGATGCGGTTCCCCTTCGGCGCATTTCACATTCAGTTCGGGTGTCGAAAAACTGGTTGGCAACGCATTCAGCACGGCACTGGGGTCCTTGGCCCGGCTCAGGATCTCCAGCAGGCGGGCCGCGGCGTAGGTGCCGTCGTCGAAGCCGAACCAGCGTTCCTTGAAGAAGATGTGGCCGCTCATCTCGCCGCCCAGCGGCGAGTCGATTTCCTTCATCTTCGCCTTGATCAGCGAGTGGCCGGTCTTGTACATCAGCGCCCGCCCGCCGGCGGCCTCGATGGCCGGCGCCAGCCGCTGCGAGCACTTGACATCGAACACGATGGTGCCGCCCGGCACGCGGCTGAGCACGTCCCGCGCGAACAGCATCATCTGGCGATCCGGGTAGATGTTCTGCCCGTTCTTGGTGATCAGCCCCAGCCGGTCGCCATCGCCGTCGAAGGCCAGGCCCAGCTCGGCATCGCTGCTCTGGAGGGCAGCCATCAGGTCGCGCAGGTTCTCGGGCTTGCTCGGGTCCGGGTGGTGGTTGGGGAAGGTGCCGTCCACCTCGCTGAACAGTTCGGTCACCTCGCAACCGAGCGCGCGCAGGATGGCCGGGGCCGAGGCGCCGGCAATGCCGTTGCCGGAATCGACCACGATCTTCATCGGGCGGGCCAGCTTCACATCACCGACGATGCGGTCGCGGTAGGGCGCCAGCACGTTCACATGCCGGACCCGGCCACCTTCACGCAGCACCCAGCTCTCGGCTTCCATGGTGCGACGCAGGCCCTGGATCTCTTCGCCAAAAATGGCGCGCCCGGCCAGCACCATCTTGAAGCCGTTGTAGTCGGTCGGGTTGTGGCTGCCGGTGACCTCGATGCCGCTGCTGCACAGGGTGCTGGCGGCAAAGTAGAGCATGGGCGTGGTCACCATGCCAACGTCGATCACGTCCATGCCGGCGGCCATCAGGCCACGGATCAGCGCGGCACTCAGGGCCGGGCCGCTCAGGCGCCCGTCGCGCCCCACCGCCACGCTGGTTTCGCCGGCCTGGGCGGCGGCCGTGCCGAAGGCCTTGCCCAGAGCCTCGGCCACGGCCTCGTTCAGGGTGGCGGGCACGATGCCGCGAATGTCATAGGCTTTGAAAATGGAGGCTGCGACTTGCATGGAATAACGGTTTGATCAGGATTTGGAGTTCTGCGCGGATTGTAGGCGCCGCACCGGCCAAGGGCATGTCCGGAAACGGCCAGTCCGGCGTCCGCTGCCGCTTATCATGGGCCTTATGCCATCCCCCGATGAAGTGACCCGTGCCGACGATGCCCGCTACCTGGCCCTGCAGGCCCGGGACGCGCGCTTTGACGGCAGTTTTTTCACCGGCGTCACGTCCACCGGCATCTACTGCCGCCCGGTCTGCCGCGTGCGGACACCCCGGCGCGAGAACTGCCGTTTTTTCGACCATGCGGCCCAGGCCGAAAGCGCGGGTTTTCGGCCCTGCCTGCGCTGCCGCCCGGAACTCGCCCCGCACCGGCCGGCATGGTCGATGCAGGACGCCAGCGCCCTGCTGGCGCAGCAGGCGGCACGGCTGCTCGATGAACCGGAGGCCTGGAGTGACATGGCCCCCACGCTGGCCGCTTCGCGTCCTGCGCGGCCCGGCGGCAAGACCGGCCCGACCGTGGCGGCCCTGGCCCGGCGCCTGGGCGTGAGCGAGCGCCATGTCCGGCGGATTTTCGAGGCCCAGTTCGGCGTCTCGCCCCTGCAATACCTGCAAACCCGCCGGCTGCTGACGGCCAAGCAACTGCTTACCGATACGGCCCTGCCCGTCGCGCAGATTGCCCTGTGCAGCGGCTTTGCGAGCGTGCGCCGTTTCAATGCCGCCTTCCAGCAGCACTATGGGCTCAACCCGATGCGGCTGCGGCTTGAAGGCTCAGGCCACGCAGCCACCGGCACGGCCGTCAAGCTGGGCTACCGGCCGCCCTATGACGTGCAGGCCATGCTCGGCTTTTACGGCAGACGTTCGCTCGATGCGATTGAAGTTGTGGCAAATGACGACGGCAATCCGCGACTGGGAAAAACGCTGCGCATCGAAGCCGGCGGCAAGGTCCATGCCGGCTGGCTGCTGGCCGAGTTCGATGCGGCGCGCTGTCAGCTCGTGCTGCGCGTCAGTGACGGCCTGCGCGAGGTCCTGCCGCTGGTGATCCGCCGCGTGCGCGCCACCTTCGATCTGGACGCCGATCCGCTGGCCATCAACCAGGTGCTGCACCGCAGTTTCCCCCAGGGCGACGGCCTGCGCGTGCCGGGCGCGCTGGACGGCTTTGAGCTGGCGGTGCGCGCGGTGCTGGGCCAGCAGATCACCGTGGCGGCGGCGCGCACACTGGCGCAACGCCTGGTCAACACTTTTGGCGAGCCGCTGCAGACCCCCTGGCCCGGCCTGAGCCGGGTCTTCCCCGCGCCCGCCGTGTTGGCGCAGGCCTCCCCCAACGCGCTGGGCGCACTGGGCATCGTCAAACAGCGCCAGGCCGCCATCCTGGCGCTGGCGCGGGCCGTGGCCGAACAGCGCCTGCAGCTGCATGGCGGCGCCGAGGTGCACGCCAGCGTCGCCGTGCTGAAGGAGCTGCCCGGCATTGGCGACTGGACCGCGCAATACATCGCCATGCGGGCCTTGCGCTGGCCCGACGCCTTCCCGGCCGGCGATGTGGCCCTGCACAAGGCGCTGGGCGTGCAGGAGGCCAAACACCCGGCCCGGGCCGCCGAGGCCGCTTCCCAGAGCTGGAAACCCTGGCGCAGCTATGCCGTGATCCGGGCCTGGGCCACGTTGGCCGAACCGGCAACGACGGTGCCGCCCCGGATTCGTCGTCAAAAAATCGCGGATGACACTCCGACACCAAGAACCCCCAGGTGAATCACCATGAAATTCAAAGCCGCCACCGTGCAATCCGTTGTTGACAGTCCGTTGGGCCCCCTCATGCTGGCCGCCTCGCTCGAAGGCCTGCAAGGGGCCTGGTTTGTGCAAGGGCAGCGCCATATGCCGGACTCAGCCCACTGGCCGGTGGCGCGTGACAACGCCATCCTGCAGCGGGCCGAGGAAGAATTCCGGCGCTATTTCGCGGGCGAGCCGGCGGCCTTCGATCTGCCGCTGGATCTGGACAGCGGCACCGCCTTCCAGCAGGCGGTCTGGCGGGCCTTGCTGCAGATTCCGCGCGGCGCCACCACCAGCTACGGTGCGATCAGCGCCCGCCTGGGCAAACCGTCGGCCACGCGCGCCGTGGGCGGGGCCGTGGGCCGCAACCCGCTGTCCATCATCGTGCCCTGCCACCGCGTGCTGGGCGCCGACGGCACGCTCACCGGTTATGCCGGGGGGCTGGAGCGCAAGGTCGCGCTGCTGCGACTTGAAGGCGCAGCGTTCAAAATAGACTGACGCCAAGTGCGTCCCCGCCTGAATTTCGTTCCGGCGCTTGCGCACGCCGCTACTGCATGGCACCGGCCACGAGGTTGATGCTCAGCGCCAGCACCAGCATGTTGAAGGCAAAGGCCGTGACGCTGTGTATCAGCGTGAGCTGTCGCATGCGGCGCGTGGTGACCACCACATCCGAGACCTGCGAGGTCATGCCGACCACGTGGGCGTAGTACAGAAAATCAAAGTAATCCGGTGCCTGATTGCCCGGAAAAACCAAGCCCACGCCATGCACCCCGATGCGCAGTTCCTCCTGGTAGTACACATGGGCGTAGCGAAAGGCAAACACCGTCTGGATCAACAGCCAGGAAATCCCCAGCGCGGCCATGGACAGCGCCAGGTGGCCCAGGCGTTGCGCGGCCGAAAAATCCTTCACATGCTGCAGCATCAAGGCGATGGCCACGATATTGGCAAACGCAGACAACAGCAGCATCAGGAAGAGAACGAAGCCCGGCTGATCCTGCGCCTGCGCCCGATGGCGGGTTCGCGTCGCATTGAATTCCACGGCCAGCCACCACGACAGGCCCAGATAGGTCAGCCCGCCCAGGCACCAGGCCATCAGGCCCTGCGTCTGCGGGTTCACGGGCAAGGGCAGCACGGCCGTCGCAACGCCCACCGCAATGGCATAGATCAGGCGCTGGTGCGCCGTGGTTTCGGAAAAATGTTTGCGCATGGGCGCGATTGTGGCGCCAAACGGAATAAGGCCGTTGCAACTCCGGCTGGATGCTTATTGCGCTTGCGCGAGTTTTGGCAGCTCCAGCGTCAAGGTGACTGGACCCTCCAGGCTGGCGGCCAGGGACGCACTCCGGGGTGCGACGGAATGCAGCACGAGAACCTCGGTGACTTGGGCGCCCACCCGATAGGGTTTGGCGGGCTTGCCATCGATAGAAATCAGTGCGTAGCCACTGCTGGAACGCCCAGCCACCACGCCCGTCAACTTGAATCGGCTGGCCAGAATATCAACCGGCATGCCCGGCCCGGCCCTGGAAACCGTTTGACTTCCACCCAGCAAGCGTGCCACGACTTGCGAATCAGACTGAATTGAGCTGGGAGCGACGATTGCCGCAGTCTGGCTCGGGTAACCCGTGCCGATCCACTTCAGCACCCAATATGTCGTGCTGGCGGCGGCCATGGCGGCCAATGAAAAAGTGGCTAGTCGCAGCCGCCAGCGGCTGTTCAAGGACATCGGCATAAAGCGATGATCAAGGAAGTGCGCGGAATGAATCATCGGGAAGGTCGGACTGATTTTGGCTTCACAAGACAAAAAACCACCGCCCCCTGAGAGTCCGGTGGCTGGAAGCCGATCACCACAAACGTCCGCTTACCTTCCGCCACGGCCACCGCCGCCGCCAGGACCGCCAGGGCCGCCACCCATGCCTGGGCCCGGGCCTGGACCACCACCACCTCTGCGGGCAGGCGGCTCAGCGGGCAGTGCAACCCCTCTCTCGCGGGCACGCTCCTGCATCTGTTTGTGATGCTCCAGACGATAGGCTTCGCGTTCCTGCTCCGTCTTCATGCTGCGAATCCGCTCCCGATAGTCGTTGCGTTCAGCAGTTGTCATCAACTGGCTGCCATAAATCTGATCATTGGATTGCGCCACCGCACTGGTGGCCATCACGGTTGCCGACAGTGCAACGGCAGCCATCCATGCCAGTCTCGTCATGTTTGCTTTTCGTTTCATCATGTTTCCTCCTGCGTCGTCGATAAAAAAACCCCGGGGAAAGTAGTTCCCCCCAAGCTCCTTGTCCGGAACAACCTTCCGGACTGACCAAGGACCGCCTTGATTGCATCTTTTTGTTCATTATGAAATTCAGCACTCGGTCCTTATTGATTCATATCAACAAAACCAACCGACAAAGGCAAGTCGTTCGCAGCCTTGTGAAGGCGTCATGCCCTTCTGAAAATGATGGACCCGAGGGGCAGCATCAAGATCCCTCGTTGATTTTTGTCAACCCAGGTCAGCGCTTCAAAGCCATACTGAAAAAAGGGTGGCATATTTTTGTTGCCCATCTTTTTGGAGGTCAACGCATGAGGTTGAAGCTGAATCCCGGCAAGGCAGCCGTGGCGATCATTGCATTTGTAGTGGCCATCGCGGCCGTTGCCGCTACCGCCCTTTCTTTTTCGACCCCGGTCAATGTATCCAGGACAAGCACACCGACTGAGAAGGCAAAAAATGTTCGTCTGGCCTTTCAGGACGGCAGCAATTTCAGGAAGGCGTGGCTGTATGTCTATGGTGATGGGGACGTGGGTCGCGAAAATGTGTATGCAAAATACTCCTTCGATGAGGGCGTGACCTGGTCCACCCCCATCCTGCTGTCCAAGGACTCTGCGGGCTACCCAACCGGTGGACAATATATTGTCACCAAGGGCAGTTACCTTGCTGCTGCGGACAATAACAAGCCGAACCTCTTTGCGCCGCCAGCCACCAGCGGCCCCAAGGTGGTCGTGACGTGGACCAGCGCCTACTGCCCCGAAAATCCAGCCGCGTCCAACATCGGCCCCTACACCAGCACGGTTCAGGGGCAATCCGACATCGACGGCGATGGCACCGTTGACCACCCCTTCTACTGCCTGTGGGTCGCGACGACGACCGATCCTGCGCTTCAGAACTGGACAAGCACCCAGTTGACCAATGGTGAACGTGATGCCATTGGCGACATAGAGACGGGCAACAGTACGGGCACAGGTTATGCGCTGGCGTGGCAGGAAGACCCCGCAGGTCTGCAACCCGGTGAGGCCGAAGGCCCCGGCGACGGTGGCAGCGGCGCCACCGTGTCGCCCGGCACCAACATCTGGTACACGTATTCAGCCACCCCCAACGGGCCGGCATTCCGGACCAATATCAGGCAAGCCAGCGACAACAACAGCACGGCAACAGGCTCGGCCGGCGCGTCCCGCCCCAACCTGACGATGAGCGGCAGCACGGCTGCGCTCGCCTACGAAGAGACCGCCTGTGCGGGGGGTTCCTCCGGCAAGTGCATCGTCTACCACAGCTTCCCGTACAACACGACGACCTGGACCGCGACGGATGCAGCAGGCACGAACATCAGCGACGTAACGCAAAATTCCCGGCGCGTGCGCTTTGTGCTGCAGGGCGCAACTGCAGCGCCCAACTCCAGCCTGCGCACGCTCGTTCTCTGGCGTGAGTCAGCCCCTTCCTTGACAGGCGGTACGCCAGCCGACATCGTGATTCGTCGCGGTTTGGCCGGTGCCGGTGTTTCTGGATCCAGCGGCTTCACGGCGGCAGATCTATTGGCTGACACGCCTCGGAAGATGACGAACGTGGCAGCATCCGGCGCCAATGCCAACGCGCACCGCGCGATCATCCGCGACGGCTTCATCGCACTGGCCTACGATCTGACACCGAGCATGGATGCAGCCGACCCGGCGAAAACCAGCCCGCCGACGGCCAACTACAACCTGTTCCTGACCCGCTCGACGGACGGTGGCGCCACCTGGGACACTGCCAGAAACATTTCCAATGTGACCGATACCACGATGCGGGTTGTGGAGCCTCGCATCGTGGCAACCCCAGGCACCATCACCAATCCCGTCACAGGCAGCCCCGATGCTGGCGACACGCAGAACACCAGCACCTTCTATATTTCCTACGCCACCGAGAAGAATGACGCGACCGCAGCAGCGGGCCGAGTCTATGTCGCGCGCTCGACCGACCAGGGCGTCACCTTGGAACCTTTTGTGCCGGTGTCCAATGCCTCGGGAGGGCAATCCGAAGCGCAACTGCGCTCCACACCGGACGGCTCTGCGGTAGGCGTGCTCTGGATGCAGGAGCAGACGCTTGGCAATGATCTGACCAAGGATGCCATGTTTGCGACGGCTGTTCCTGCGACCCTGCTTGTTCCTGCAATTCCTGTAATTTCCACCGGCACGAGCACGGGCAGTGCCTCTGGTGGCTGTAACACGGCCGCCGGCCCGGCACCGTTTGACCCGTTGCTGCCGATGCTGGCGGCACTGGGACTGATCGGCCTGGGGGTGCGTCGCTTGCGCCGTCGCTGAGCTTTGCGCGCCACCGGGAGTTGTAACGCGCCGGTGCCTCGCCTCCAGCGTCCTCCGGCAGCGGGCTGCGGCTTTCCCTGCCTGCGCAGGCGTGGGAAGATACGACCATGACCGTACCCACCAACCATCGCCTGCCAGAGCATTCAGCGCCGCCAACCCTGATGCAGGAGTGCGGCCTGACCTGGCCCAAGCCGGCCCTGACCGCCTGGCCGCCCGACACGCATCTGGCGCTGGCGCTGCTGCTGGCGCTGCCTGTCTGGGCAGCCCTGGGACTGGGGGCCGGTGGGCGCCTACAGGCTCCAGCCGGCTGGGTCGCCTGGACGTTTTTTGTGCTGCTGCAGCCGCTGCTCGAGGAACTGGTGTTTCGCGGCATCCTGCAAGGGCAGGCGCTGCAACTGACCACATCCAGGGGACAGCCTCGCCGCCTGGGGCCGCTCACGCTGGCCAATGTGCTGGTGACCATCGGGTTTGTCCTGCTGCACCTGCGGGCGCAGCCGCTGGGCTGGGCGCTGGCAGTGGCCATTCCGTCACTGGTGTTCGGTCACCTGCGCGAGCGCATGGGAAGCGTCTGGCCCGCCGTGCTGGTGCATGCCGTCTACAACGCAGGCTTCGGGCTCACGGCCTGGGCAGTCTGGCCGGCACGGGGATAAAAATCTCAGGGGCCGCCGCAGTTCTCGCGAGGTGAGTCGGCAATCGCGTCCCACTCGGCCTGCGTGATGACCGTGGGCACATACGTCACCCCCAGCGCATCCAATTTCCCGTCGAAGGCGCGCAGGTGGTTGCGCGAGCCGCACAGCAAGTGGTTGTACACACGCAGGATATCAGCCTCGTCGGTGACGCTCTTCTTCGCATTGATATCGCGGATGTCTGTTTCCTCGATCAAGGCGCCGACTTTGAGCGCATCGATCAGGGTGGCTTGCCCCATGACCACCAGCGTGTCGTAGAGCGCCTGCAAAGCAGGGTTGGTGAACTCACCCGGCAATTTTCCGGCCGCCGGATCGTCAATGCCGTACTTGACCAGCAGGTCCAGGATGGCATTGGTATGCGTGGTTTCGCTCTTTGAGATCTGGTTGAAGACGTTGTCGCCCCACAGGTCGTACATGAATACATAGACATCGTGGGCCAGCTTTTCTTCCTCACGCATGTACTTCAAGCCGGCGATCTCCTCAGCCGACAGCGTCACGACTGGCGAAGTGCTGGGGCGTCCGCCATTTCCCCCCCGCGCCCACGAGACTTCAAAAACAAGCGCCAGCGCAACCGTGCCCAGTGCGACTCCCAGGTAGCGAAAGAATTTCTTTCTCAGCATTTTCATCCTCTCATAAAATGCAAACGGCCTGGCAATTTCCCGGCCACAGTCATGCGACTGTGGCGCCGTGCTGCTTACTTCTTGAACACCACCA